>Ga0207829_100066_pt1 | contig 200318 bp, 173 predicted proteins | sample TtaePargueraPR_4_FD_187738 | JGI IMG/M metagenome (GOLD analysis project Ga0207829, IMG submission 187738) | Aerobic enrichment media microbial communities from Bioluminiscent Bay, La Parguera, Puerto Rico - Tt and P1 (SPAdes) | ecosystem: Environmental > Aquatic > Marine > Unclassified ... | reverse complement strand
CGTTATCAATATCCGCGTAATCTTTGAATTCACCGCCAGACGCTTCACCCAGTACTTTGGTCAGCGCAGCTGTCAAAGTGGTTTTACCATGGTCAACGTGACCGATGGTGCCCACGTTGACGTGGGGCTTCGAGCGTTCAAATTTTGCCTTGGACATTCTCGTCTACCTCGTTAAAAGTCGTTATTTCGTTTTGTTAATGATCGCTTCTGCAACATTGCCTGGTATTTCACTGTACTTGGCGAACTCCATTGAGTAAGTCGCCCGACCCTGTGTTGCAGAACGCAAATCAGTTGCGTAACCAAACATTTCTGCCAGTGGCACTTCTGCCTTGATAATCTTGCCGCTGGAGGCATCTTCCATACCAGCAACGGTACCGCGACGGCGATTCAAATCGCCCATCACGTCACCCATGTACTCTTCGGGAGTCACTATTTCGATTTTCATTACGGGTTCGAGCAGAGCCGGACTCGCTTCAAGCGCGCCATTTCTGAAACCCATCGAACCGGCAACTTTAAATGCCATCTCGCTGGAGTCGACGTCGTGATACGAACCGTCGAACAATGTCACTTTGACATCCTCCACAGGGTAGCCCGCTATTACACCATTTTTCATCTGCTCTTGTATACCCTTATCTACAGATGAAATGTATTCTTTTGGTACTGAGCCACCGACAATGGCGTTTTCAAAGGCATAACCAGCACCTTGTGCTTGAGGTTCCAGGCGCAGCCAGACATGACCATACTGACCCTTACCACCACTTTGGCGCACAAATTTACCTTCTGCCTCAACGGTTTTACGAATAGTTTCGCGGTATGCCACCTGGGGTGCACCGACATTGGCTTCGACACCGAACTCACGTTTCATTCGGTCGATAATGATGTCGAGATGCAGTTCGCCCATACCGGCGATAATGGTCTGCGCTGATTCTTCATCAGTACTGACACGGAAGGACGGATCTTCTTTAGCCAGCTTGCCTAAAGCAATGCCCATTTTTTCCTGGTCTGCTTTGGTCCTTGGCTCAATCGCAACCGAGATAACTGGTTCCGGAAATTCCATCCGCTCCAGTGTAATTTCATGCGCGGGGTCACACAGGGTTTCACCAGTGACAGTATCTTTCAGGCCAATCGCTGCAGCGATATCACCAGCGCGAACTTCGGTCAGTTCCTCACGACTGTTAGCGTGCATCTGTACCAGACGGCCGATGCGTTCTTTTTTACCCTTAACTGGGTTATAAACCGCATCACCGGATTTCAACACACCGGAATAAACCCGGAAGAAGGTCAGGCTACCGACAAAAGGATCGGTCGCGATTTTAAAAGCCAGTGCTGCGAACGGCAGTTTGTCATCAGCCTCACGGGTTTCATAAACTTCGTTGTCGACATCGACCAGGCCTTTGATAGCAGGTACATCGCCTGGCGCAGGCATGAATTCGATAACGGCATCCAGTACTGCCTGAACACCTTTATTCTTAAATGCAGAACCACAGAAGGCCGGCACGATTTCATTGGCCAGAGTCTGTTTACGGATACCCTGTTTGATCTGCTCATCTGTCAGCTCCCCGGCTTCCAGATAGGCATTCATCAGTTCTTCATCTGCTTCTGCTGCATTTTCGACTAGTTCTTCACGGTAATGTTGGCATTCAGCCAGCATGTTGTCGGGAATTTCACGCAGCTCATAGGTGGCACCGAAATCATCTTCATTCCAGTAAATGGCTTTCATGCGGATCAGATCGACCACGCCTTCGAATTCATCTTCACTGCCGACCGGCAGCTGCATCACCACTGGTTTGGCACCGAGACGTTTTTTGATCTGCTCGACAACGCGGAGGAAGTTGGCGCCCTGACGGTCCATTTTGTTGACGAAGGCCAGACGCGGCACATGATATTTGTTGGCTTGGCGCCAGACTGTTTCGGATTGAGGTTCGACGCCACCGACTGCACAGAAGACAGCGATGGCACCATCGAGAACACGCAGGGACCGTTCTACCTCAATCGTGAAGTCAACGTGTCCGGGCGTGTCGATGATGTTGATGCGGTGTTGTTCAAATTGTTGATCCATGCCGGCCCAGAAGCATGTTGTTGCAGCAGAGGTAATGGTGATACCCCGCTCCTGCTCCTGTTCCATCCAGTCCATAATAGCCGCACCATTATGTACTTCGCCGATCTTGTGCGAAATACCGGTGTAGAACAACACGCGCTCGGTCGTCGTGGTTTTACCCGCGTCGATATGAGCCATGATGCCGATATTACGGTATCTGTTAATTGGTGTTGTACGTGCCACTATAGCTACTCTTAAATCAACAATGTTAAAGAACAAAAAACCTTCACCAGAACTAGCTGGTGAAGGGGTAATACATTTTTAGAAGCGGAAGTGCGAGAACGCCTTGTTCGCTTCAGCCATACGGTGAGTATCTTCTTTCTTCTTCACCGCAGTGCCTTTGTTTTCGTAAGCGTCAGACAGCTCACCGGCCAGACGCATACCCATGGATTTTTCACCACGTTTGCGAGAGGCTTCTACCAGCCAGCGCATGGCCAGAGCGATGCGACGTTCAGGGCGAACTTCTACAGGCACCTGATAAGTTGCACCACCAACACGGCGGGATTTTACTTCCACCATTGGGCTGATATTTTCAATGGCTTTCTGGAAGATTTCCAGACCATCAGTGCCTTTGCTTTCAGCGACTGTGTCCAGTGCACCGTAAGTGATTTTTTCAGCAACTGATTTTTTGCCGTCTTTCATGATGACGTTGATGAACTTGGCCAGGCCGATGTTTTGAAACTTCGGATCAGGCAGTACTTCACGTTTGGCAACAACCCTTCTTCTTGGCATTTGTCTTTCCTAAATCTTGTACGTTAATGGCGAGTCTAAAAGTGCTTAGCCTTTAGGACGCTTGGCACCGTATTTGGAACGGCCCTGGCGACGAGCAGAAACACCGGAGGTGTCCAGTGCACCACGAACAGTGTGGTAACGCACACCAGGCAAGTCCTTAACACGACCGCCACGAATCAGAACAACACTATGTTCCTGCAGGTTGTGACCTTCACCACCGATGTAGGAAGTGACTTCAAAACCGTTAGTCAGACGAACACGGGCGACTTTACGCATCGCAGAGTTCGGCTTTTTAGGTGTAGTGGTGTAAACACGAGTACAAACACCGCGACGTTGAGGACAAGCCTGCAAGGCAGGAACATTGTTCTTTTTCTTCTGCTTTAATCTTGGTTTACGAACCAACTGATTTATTGTTGCCATCAATACAACCTTACAAATATCTAGCGATGGTAGCCTGCGTTACTATTATTCACGCATTACCATTCCAGTAAAAATGTGGGCACCCTGAAGAGGGTGCCCGACAAAGAAGACGAATTCTATAACGTAACAATGTGTTACGTCAAGACCTTTGGCTTATGAAACTTCTTTCATCGCCTCGTCTTTGCTTTCCTGAGAGTCAGAGGCAAGTGTAACATCAGGGTTACCCATCCGCTCTGAACGACGACGCTGACGTTCTTTGTGGTATGCCAGACCGGTGCCAGCCGGGATCAGACGGCCCACAATCACGTTCTCTTTCAGACCACGCAGGTTATCGCTCTTGCCAGTTACCGCCGCATCGGTAAGGACGCGTGTGGTTTCCTGGAACGACGCCGCCGAGATAAACGACTCGGTTGCCAGCGAGGCTTTGGTGATACCCAACAGCAGCGGTGTGAAGGTCGCTTCCAGTTTATCCTGCTCACGCAGAATATCATTGGCTTCCAGCACACGATCGTACTCAACCTGTTCACCTTTCAGGAACTTGCTGTCGCCGGCGGCATCAATTTCGACTTTACGCAGCATCTGACGCACAATGACTTCGATGTGCTTGTCGTTAATTTTCACACCCTGCAGGCGGTAAACTTCCTGCACTTCACTGACCATGTAGTTAGACAGGGCCAGCACACCTTTCAGACGCAGGATGTCATGCGGATCTTCCGGACCGTCAACCAGCATCTCACCTTTCTCGATATGCTCACCTTCGAACACAGAGATGTGACGCCATTTCGGAATCAGTTCCTCGTATGGTTCACCTTCTTTCGGTGTGATGATCAGACGCTGCTTACCTTTGGTTTCCTTACCGAAACTCACAGTACCGCTGATTTCTGCCATCAGGGCAGGATCTTTCGGCTTACGTGCTTCGAACAGATCAGCAACACGTGGCAGACCACCGGTGATGTCGCGGGTCTTACTGCTTTCCTGAGGAATGCGAGCAAGGATGTCACCGATTTCCACTTCCTGTCCATCGCTGACACGAACAATCGCGCCACCCGGCAGGAAGTACATAGCCGGAATATCAGTACCCGGAATAAAAACGTCTTCGCCTTTATCATCAACCAGCTTAACCATCGGACGCATATCCTTGGCCGCACCGCTACGCTGTTTCGGCTCACGGACACTGAAGCTGGTCAGGCCGGTGACTTCGTCGACTGTCTTATCAACGGTGACACCTTCGACCAGATCACTCAGTTGAACCTGACCTTTCACTTCGGTCACAACCGGATGCGTATGTGGATCCCAGTTGGCAACGATCTGACCAGAGTCTACCGCCGCATTATCAGGTACGGTGATTTCCGCACCGTAAGGGATCTTATAACGCTCACGCTCACGACCGTTTTCATCGATCAGATGCAGCTCACCGGAACGGGATACCGCGACGAATTTACCGGCCGAGTTCTCAACATATTTAATGTTGTGATAGCGGATATTACCTTTGTACTTCAGTGCCACCGAGTTATCAGCCGCAGTACGTGACGCCGCACCACCGATGTGGAAGGTACGCATAGTCAGCTGGGTACCTGGTTCACCGATAGACTGTGCCGCGATAACACCGACTGATTCACCGACGTTGATCTTGTGACCACGACCCAGGTCGCGACCATAACAGGCGGCACAGACACCGTAGCGTGATTCACAGGTAATCGCACTGCGAACCATGACTTCGTCGATACCTTCTTTTTCCAGTTTGGTTACAGCGGCTTCGTCGATCATATCGCCGGCAGCCATGACCAGTTTGGAGCCATCTGGAGACATCAGGTCTTCAGCAACAACACGACCCAGTACACGCTCACCCAGGGCTTCAACAACGTCACCACCTTCGATAATCGGTGACATGCTGATACCGAGAGAAGTACCACAGTCATCCTCCACCACGACCAGATCCTGTGACACGTCAACCAGACGACGGGTCAGGTAACCGGAGTTCGCGGTTTTCAATGCGGTATCAGCCAGACCTTTACGCGCACCGTGAGTCGAGATGAAGTATTGCAGTACGTCAAGACCTTCACGGAAGTTCGCGGTAATCGGCGTTTCGATGATAGAACCATCCGGTTTCGCCATCAGACCACGCATACCGGCAAGCTGACGAATCTGCGCAGCACTACCACGTGCACCGGAGTCGGCCATCATATAGATGGAGTTCATCGATTGCTGCTCGATGTCATTGCCGTCTTTGTCTTTTGTGATGTCTTTACCGATACCGTCCATCATCGCTTTCGCGACCTGATCATTGGTACGCGACCAGATATCGATGATCTTGTTGTAACGTTCACCGTCAGTGACCAGACCAGATGCATACTGGGTAGCGATTTCTTCCACTTCCGCTTCGGCCTTGGCCAGGATTTCCGCTTTGGCAGCCGGAATCACCATATCGTCGGCACAGACGGAAGAACCTGACTGAGTCGCTTGCGAGAAGCCGAGATACATCAGCTGGTCAGCGAAAATAACCGTTTCTTTCAGGCCCAGACGACGGTAGCAGGTGTTGATCACATCACCGATCGCTTTCTTGGTCATGGCGCGGTCGACAATCGAGAACGGCAGACCTTTGGGCACGATACCGAAAAGAATGGCGCGACCAACCGTGGTTTCAACACGAATACGGCGGCTTTGTTCCGGTTCCGGCAAAGTAATATCAGTCTCATTCAGACGCACGGTGACCTTGGCATGCAGAGACACTACGCCACTGTCATAAGCGCGGCGCAGTTCAGCCAGATCGGCATAGAAGCTGCTTTCACCTTTCTCATTCACACGTTCACGGGTCATGTAGTAGAGACCCAATACCACGTCCTGAGACGGGATAATGACCGGTTCACCATTGGCGGGTGACAGAATATTGTTGGTCGCCATCATCAAAGAGCGGGCTTCCAGCTGGGCTTCCAGTGACAGGGGTACGTGAACCGCCATCTGGTCACCGTCAAAGTCCGCGTTGAATGCGCTACAGACCAGCGGGTGAAGCTGAATCGCTTTACCTTCAATCAGCAGCGGTTCAAACGCCTGAATACCCAGACGGTGCAAAGTCGGTGCACGGTTCAGCAGCACCGGATGCTCACGAATGACTTCTTCCAGGATATCCCAGACTTCCGGACCTTCACGCTCGACCATTTTCTTGGCTGCTTTGATGGTGGTCGCCAGACCCTGACGCTCCAGTTTGCCGTAAATGAATGGTTTGAACAGTTCCAGCGCCATTTTCTTAGGCAGACCGCATTGGTGCAGTTTCAGGTAAGGACCGACTACGATAACGGAACGACCGGAATAGTCGACACGTTTACCCAGAAGGTTCTGACGGAAACGACCCTGTTTACCCTTGATCATATCTGCCAGCGATTTCAGCGGCATGCGATTGGTGCCGGTAATGGCACGACCACGACGACCGTTATCAAGTAGCGCATCCACAGATTCCTGCAGCATCCGTTTTTCGTTACGGACGATGATGTCAGGCGCGCTCAGATCCAGCAGGCGTTTCAGACGGTTGTTACGGTTAATAACGCGGCGATACAGATCGTTCAGATCCGAAGTCGCGAAACGGCCGCCATCCAGTGGTACCAATGGACGTAGATCCGGTGGCAGGACCGGCAGCACTTCCATGATCATCCATTCCGGCTTGTTGCCGGATTCCTGGAAGGCTTCCATCAGTTTCAGGCGCTTGCTCAGTTTCTTGATCTTGGTTTCTGAGTTGGTGCCATCAATTTCTTCACGGATGACTTCAATTTCTTTATTGACGTCGATGTTGCGCAGCAGTTGTTGAACCGCTTCAGCGCCCATGCGGGCATCAAATTCATCACCGTATTCTTCAATCGCCTGTAGGTAGGTTTCGTCAGACAGCAGCTGGCCTTTTTCCAGCGGCGTCATACCCGGATCAACGACGATAAAAGCTTCGAAATAAAGCACACGTTCGATGTCACGCAGTGTCATATCCAGGAACAGAGAGATCCGTGATGGCAGGGATTTCAGGAACCAGATGTGGGCGACCGGGCTGGCCAGTTCGATGTGACCCATACGCTCACGACGCACTTTGGCGACGGTGACTTCAACGCCACATTTTTCACAGATAACGCCGCGGTGCTTCAGACGCTTATATTTACCGCACAGACATTCGTAGTCTTTAACCGGGCCAAAGATCTTGCAGCAAAACAGACCTTCGCGTTCCGGTTTGAAGGTACGGTAGTTGATGGTTTCAGGCTTTTTGACTTCGCCGAAAGACCATGAGCGCACCATTTTCGGTGAAGCCAGGCCAATGCGAATGGCGTCAAATTCCTCAGGCTGAGTTTGTTGCTTTAACAAGTTAAGCAAATCTTTCATGTTTCATTCTCCGCTGCCGTAAACGGCTAGTTTCTTGATTATCCGTCAGTACTTGGTATCGCTTACTCTTCGACCAGGTCGACGTCGATACCCAGAGAGCGAATCTCACGAGTCAGTACTTTGAAGGACTCAGGCATGCCTGCGTCCATACGATAATCACCATCAACGATGTTTTTGTAGATCTTGGTACGACCGTTCACATCATCCGATTTCACAGTCAGCATTTCCTGCAGGGTGTAGGCAGCACCATACGCTTGCAGTGCCCAGACCTCCATCTCACCGAAACGCTGACCACCGAACTGGGCTTTACCACCCAGCGGTTGTTGTGTAACCAGACTGTAAGGACCGGTAGAACGGGCGTGCATCTTGTCATCGACCAGGTGGTTCAGCTTCAGCATATGCATGTAACCGATCGTCACCGGACGGTGGAAAAATTCACCGGTACGGCCGTCAATCAGCTGTGCCTGACCACTGCGTGGCAGATCGGCCAGTTCCAGCATGTTCTTGATTTCATCTTCGTTGGCACCGTCAAATACCGGTGTAGCCAGCGGCACACCGTCTTTCAGGTTCTGCGCCAGTTCGATGATTTCCTCATCAGTCAACGAGTCCAGATCTTCTTTCTTACCACTGGTGTTATAGACCTTATCCAGGAATCCACGCAGGTCGGAAACTGCTTTCTGCTGCTCCAACATTTCCTGGATCTTGTAACCCAAGCCTTTGGCAGCCCAACCCAGATGCACTTCCAGGATCTGACCGATATTCATCCGTGACGGTACACCCAGCGGGTTCAACACGATATCGACCGGGCGGCCATCCTGGGTATAAGGCATGTCCTCAACCGGTACGATGTTGGAAATAACACCTTTGTTACCGTGACGACCGGCCATCTTATCGCCTGGCTGGATACGACGTTTCACAGCCAGGAACACTTTCACCATGCGCTGTACGCCCGGTGCCAGATCATGACCTGAGGTCAGTTTCTCTTTCTTGTGTTCAAACGCTTCCTCCATTTCCTGACGGTATTGCTTGAGGTGTACGTTAGCCTGTTCCAGCAGCGTATTGAGTTCTTCTGACTCCATCCGGATGTCGAACCATTTCGCATGCTCCAGATCCTGCAGATAACCCTTGGTCAGCTTGGTGCCTTTCTTCAGGTCAGGACCGGCTTCGGCGACTTTGCCAACCAGATTACGTTCCAGACGGGCAAATACGTCTTCTGTCAGGATACGGTTCTGATCTCTGAGGTCGTTCCAGACTTTTTCCAGTTCGGCCTTTTCGATTTCACGGGTACGCTCATCTTTTTCCACGCCGTCACGGGTGAAGACCTGAACGTCAATAACCGTGCCGTAGGTACCTGATGGCACACGCAGCGACGAATCCTTTACGTCTGCCGCTTTTTCACCGAAGATCGCGCGCAGTAGTTTTTCTTCCGGTGTTAGCTGGGTTTCACCTTTCGGTGTGACTTTACCCACCAGGATATCGCCCGGCTTGACTTCAGCACCGACGTAAACAATACCGGATTCGTCCAATTTGGACAGCGCGCTCTCGCTAACGTTCGGAATATCGCTGGTGATTTCCTCGGTACCGAGCTTGGTATCACGTGCCAGACAGTTCAGTTCCTGAATATGGATCGTGGTGAAGCGATCTTCTTCCACTACCCGCTCAGACACCAGGATCGAATCCTCAAAGTTGTAACCGTTCCAAGGCATGAACGCGACCAGGATATTCTGACCCAGCGCCAGTTCACCTTTGTCGGTGGACGGGCCGTCAGCCAGAACGTCACCGGAAGCGATCTGATCACCTGGCTTCACAATCGGACGCTGGTTAATACAGGTGCTTTGATTCGAACGGGCATATTTAATCAGATTGTAGATATCCACACCGGATTCACCGGCTTCGGTTTCGTCATCGTTAACACGGATAACAATACGGCTGGCATCAACAGAATCGACGACACCACCACGTTTAGCAGTAACCATGACGCCGGAATCCTGCGCTACAACACGCTCGATACCGGTACCAACCAGCGGCTTGTCAGCACGCAGTGTCGGTACTGCCTGACGTTGCATGTTCGAGCCCATCAGAGCACGGTTGGCGTCATCGTGTTCCAGGAATGGAATCAATGAGGCGGCAACAGATACGACCTGACGCGGTGATACGTCCATCAGCTGAACCTGTTCAGAAGGCGTCAGTGAGGATTCACCACGATAGCGGCAGTGGACCATGTTTTCAGCGATAGAACCATCTTCATTCAGTTCAATGGTCGCCTGGGCGATTTTGTATTCGCCTTCATCAATCGCCGACAGATAAACAATTTCATCGGTGGCTTTGGTATCAACCACTTTACGATACGGTGTTTCAATAAAGCCGTATTCATTGGTGCGGGCGTAGGTGGCGAGCGAGTTAATCAGACCGATGTTCGGACCTTCAGGTGTTTCGATAGGACAGACACGACCATAGTGAGTCGGATGTACGTCACGAACCTCGAAGCCGGCACGTTCACGGGTCAGACCGCCAGGGCCCAATGCAGAAACACGACGTTTGTGCGTGACTTCTGACAGCGGATTGTTCTGATCCATAAACTGTGACAGCTGGCTTGAGCCGAAGAATTCTTTAATCGCTGCAGCGACCGGCTTAGCGTTGATCAGCTGTTGTGGCATCAGGCCTTCAGATTCAGCAATGCTCAGACGTTCACGGACGGCACGCTCAACCCGGACCAGACCGACGCGGAACTGGTTCTCGGCCATTTCACCGACACTTCGGACACGACGGTTACCCAGGTGATCGATATCATCAACCACACCGTTGCCATTACGGATCTTGATCAGTTCTTTCAGAACGGCCAGGATGTCGTCTTTAGACAGGGTACCCTCGCCTTCCATTTCTTCGCGGCCCAGACGGCGGTTGAATTTCATCCGGCCGACACTGGACAGATCGTAACGATCCAGGGTGAAGAACAGGCTGGTGAACAGATTTTCAGCCGCATCTTCTGTAGGTGGTTCACCCGGACGCATCATGCGGTAGATTTCAATCTTGGCTTCCAGCTCGCTGCGGGTTTCATCCAGACGCATGGTGTCTGACATGAACGGACCGTCATCCAGGTCGTTGGAATAGATAGTCTCGATGTTGTTGATATCGAAACGGGCAAAGGCTTCCAGCAACTCTTCAGTGATTTCATCGTTGGCATTGGCCAGCAGTTCACCGGTTTCCGGATCAACCATATCTTTGGCAATGACTTTACCCACCAGGAAGCTGCTGGGTACGGTCAGCGCGTTCATGCCGGCTTTTTCCATGCGACGGATGTGACGGCCGGTAATCTGGCGCTCAGCTTCTACAATGACTTCACCATCCGGGTCGACAATATCAAACGGGACAGCCTGGCCACGCAGACGCGCAGGTTCCAGCGCCATTTCAAAATCGTCACCTTTACGTTCGAAGGTGTCATTGCTGAAGAAAATTTCCAGCATTTCCTGATTGCTGTAACCCAGCGCACGCAGCAGCACAGTGGCAGGCAGTTTACGGCGACGGTCGATACGAACGAAGACAGAATCTTTCGGATCAAACTCGAAGTCCAGCCAGGAACCACGGTAAGGGATAACGCGGGCGTTATAAAGGATTTTGCCCGAGGAATGGGTTTTACCGCGATCACTGTCGAAGAACACACCGGGTGAACGGTGCAGTTGCGACACGATAACGCGTTCAGTACCGTTGATGACGAAGTTACCTTTCTCAGTCATCAGCGGGATTTCACCCATGTAAACTTCCTGCTCTTTGATGTCTTTAACGACTTTTTGCTTGGCAGGGGCGTCCTTGTCATAAATGACCAGACGCATTTTAACTCTCAGAGGTGCGGCATAAGTGACACCGCGCAATTGGCATTCTTTAACATCAAACGATGGGGTGCCAAGGCGATAGCTGACGTATTGCAGCTCGGCCATGCCAGTATGGCTCTTGATAGGGAACACTGATTCAAAAGCAGCGTGTAGCCCTTTTGCCCCGCGTTCATCTGCAGCGACGCCCATTTGCAGGAAGTCTTGGTAAGAGTTAACCTGCGTAGCGAGCAGATTGGGAACATTCAAGACAATTGGACGTTTGCCAAAATCTTTACGAATCCGTTTTTTCTCGGTAAACGTATAGGCCATGTATTACACCTCGAAGAACGTCCTGATTTCACGGCGGTGAAATCCAGGAAAGATTGTTTTGTTAATGACCGGCAAAACCGCCCGGCCTGCAACGGAAAAAGGCCGGTGACCAAAATCACCAGCCATTTTCATTTTCGCGGTGGTCCGCAGACCACCACGACCGATGCGATGCTTACTTAAGTTCAGCAGCTGCACCAGCTTCAGTCAGTTGTTTGACGAGGTCTTCTGCTTCAGCTTTTTCAACGCCTTCTTTCACTGTTGCAGGTACGCCTTCAACCATTTCTTTGGCTTCTTTCAGGCCCAGACCAGTGATGCCACGAACAACCTTGATAACGCCAACTTTGTTATCACCGAAGCTGGTCATAACAACGTCGAATTCAGTTTGTTCAGCGGCAGCAGCGCCAGCTTCAGCAGGAGCAGCAGCAGCGGCAGCAACAGGAGCCGCAGCAGTTACGCCAAATTTTTCTTCCATTGCTTCGATCAGATCAACGACCTCAACAACAGTCATGTTGGAAATTGCTTCCAGGATATCGTCTTTAGATACAGCCATGATAATTACCTATTTCAAGCTTACAGAATTTATAAATTTGCCTAATCCAACTCGGATTAAGCGGCTTCTTTCGCGTCGCGGACAGCCGCGAACGTGCGTACCATCTTGCTGGTAGGTGCTTGCAGCGTACGAACAAATTTCTCGATTGGCGCTTTGAGCGTACCCATGAACATGCTGATTGCCTGTTCTTTGGTCGGCATTTTCGCCAGTTTTTCGATTTCGCCGGCTGGCAGCAATTTGCCGCCCAGTGAAACCATTTTGACTTCGAGGTTTTTGTTGGTTTTAGCAAAGTCACCCATGACACGTGCAACGGCACCTGGATCTTCCATAGAAAAACCAAATACCAGCGGGCCAGTCATTCCTTCCTGCATGCAGGCGAAATCAGTACCGTCTACCGCACGGCGTGCCAATGTGTTACGGATAACGCGCAGGTAAACATTTTCCTTACGCGCTGCAACACGCAGCTCTGTCATTTCTGAAACAGTCAAACCACGGTATTCTGCTGCAACAGCAGAAAACGCGTTGCTTGCTACTTCAGAGACCTCAGCAACGACGGCCTTTTTACCTTCGAGATTTAAAGCCACCTAAGACCTCCTTAGGTTCACCCATTACTGGATGAATAGTTGCTAAATAGAAGTGTTACCACTTCCCCCTTTACGGTATCCAACTCAGAAATTCTGCAGCTGAACCCGTCTGCGCAGGCCGCCCCATTCACATGGGTCAATTAAAATTGCTTACCTGCGGTCTTAGACGACTCGCCACCGCGGACGGTGACGAGCGGTCCAATTCTTGGATAAATCTTAGCCGAGGAAAGATTTATCGACAGTGACGCCGGCACCCATGGTGCTGGAAACACTGATTTTCTTAATATATGTGCCTTTGGCTGAGCTCGGCTTCAGCTTGTTCAGATCATCGATCAATGCCTGCAGGTTCTGGCGCAATGCCTCAACCTCAAAGCTGGCATTACCGATCGGGCAGTGAATGATACCCGCTTTGTCTGTACGGTAACGGACCTGACCGGCTTTCGCGTTTTTAACCGCTTCGGCAACGTTCGGCGTTACAGTACCGACTTTCGGGTTTGGCATCAGACCACGTGGACCCAGAACCTGACCCAGTTGACCGACGATGCGCATGGCATCCGGAGTCGCGATGACAACATCGAAGTCCATATTGCCTTTCTTGATGTCTTCGGCCAGATCTTCAAAACCGATAACATCAGCGCCAGCTTCTTTGGCCGCGTCTGCGTTTGCGCCCTGTGCGAAAACAGCAACACGGACAGTTTTGCCGGTACCGTTAGGCATCACAGTCGAGCTGCGAACGACCTGGTCAGATTTACGTGGGTCTACACCCAGGTTGATTGACACGTCGATCGACTCAACGAATTTGGCAGAGGCGTTTTCTTTAACAAATGCCAATGCATCATCGATAGCAAAGGCACCAGCGCCTTTCAATTTCTCGCGGATGGCGAGTGTTCTTTTACCTAAAGCAGCCATTACTCAACACCCTCCGTGTTCAGACCCATGCTACGTGCAGTACCTGCGATTGTTCTGACGGCAGACTCAAGATCGGCAGCATTCAGATCAGGCATTTTGGTGTTGGCGATTTCTTCCAACTGCGCACGTGTAACCGTACCGACTTTTTCGGTGTTGGGACGGCTACTGCCGCTTTTCAGACCGGCCGCTTTTTTCAGCAGGACAGAAGCTGGCGGGGTTTTGGTTACAAAGGTAAAGCTCTTGTCGTTATAAACAGTGATAACAACAGGAATCGGCAGACCGTTTTCCAGGTTCTGTGTCTGTGCGTTAAACGCTTTACAGAACTCCATGATGTTCAGCCCGTGCTGACCCAGAGCAGGACCAACCGGTGGACTTGGGTTAGCACCACCTGCCGGCACTTGCAGCTTAATATAAGCTTCAATTTTCTTTGCCATGTTTACTCCTTACGGGTACAAACGCCTTGCGGCTCCCCAGTGATAAAAACCAGTTAAACTGGACTTTCTATAAGACAGCCTAGCCTTTGACGACCTGGCTGAATTCAAGCTCAACCGGTGTTGAACGGCCAAAGATGACCACCTCAACCCGCAGCTTGCTTTTCTCGTAATTCACTTCTTCTACGACACCGGTGAAGTCATTGAACGGACCGTCAATAACACGGACCACTTCACCCGGCTCGAACAACACTTTCGGACGCGGACTTTCCGCAGTATCCTGAACGCGTTGCAGTATAGTATTAGCTTCGGCTTCGCTGATTGGCGCTGGGCGATCACCGGTACCACCAATGAAACGCAGGACGCGTGGCAGGTCATTGACGACGTGCCAGGTTTCATCATCCATTTCCATATTCACCAGCACATAGCCGGGAAAGAATTTGCGTTCACTCTTGCGCTTCTGGCCTTCTTTCATTTCTACGACTTCTTCAGTCGGAACCAGAATTTCGCCAAACTTATCCTGCAGGCCAAGACGGTTAATACGCTCTTCAAGAGAACGTTTCACTTGTGCTTCAAAGCCCGAGTAAGCTTGAATGACATACCAACGTTTGCTCATTAGGAACCCTGTATTATAGCGTTAGTGCGCGAACGCCCCAACCTAATAATGAATCGATACCCCACAGCATGAGTGCGACCAGCATGACCATCAGAATGACAACCAGTGTGGTTTGCAGTGTTTCCTGGCGAGTCGGCCAGACCACTTTGCGCACTTCAATATTGGTATCACGAATGTAAGACAACACATTAGAACCAACTGCTGTCTTAGATGCGATGAACAAGGAGATACCTGCCACAGCCAACAGACCGAGGACGCGAAGCAATGTTGAATACTCTGAGTAGGTATAAAACAAAGCAATCGCAGCCGCCATTAAGACGACTGCGACTATTAATTTGATGTTGTCTGCCATTATTATTCGATAATTATCCGTTTTGAGGAAAACATAAGATGGCAGGCCAGGAGGGAATCGAACCCCCAACCTACGGTTTTGGAGACCGTCGCTCTGCCAATTGAGCTACTGGCCTATCCTATGCTCTCAAAAACGCTGAGCGCCGAGGCGCTCAGCATGGTGGCATCCTTGGCTTACTTCGTGATTTTACTAACGACGCCAGCACCAACGGTGCGGCCGCCTTCACGAATAGCAAAACGCAGGCCTTCTTCCATCGCAATCGGTGCGATCAGAGTAACGTCCATTTTGACGTTATCGCCTGGCATAACCATTTCAGTACCTGATGGCAATTCACATGCACCAGTTACGTCGGTGGTACGGAAGTAGAACTGTGGACGGTAACCGTTAAAGAACGGGGTATGACGACCACCTTCGTCTTTCGACAGAATGTAAACTTCCGCTTCAAACTCAGTGTGAGGTGTAATAGTACCTGGGTGAGCCAGAACCTGACCACGGTCAACTTCTTCACGCTTAGTACCACGCAGCAGAACACCCACGTTGTCACCAGCCTGACCTTGATCCAGCAGTTTGCGGAACATTTCAACACCGGTACAAGTGGTTTTCTGGGTGTCTTTGATACCCACGATTTCCAGCTCGTCACCGACTTTAACAATACCGCGCTCAACACGACCGGTCACAACCGTACCACGACCGGAGATGGAGAATACGTCTTCAATCGGCATCAGGAACGCACCATCAACAGCACGCTCTGGCTCAGGGAAGTATTCGTCCATCGCTTCTGCCAGGCGCAGGATTGAAGGAGCACCAATTTCACTGGTGTCGCCTTCCAGGGCTTTCAGGGCAGAGCCAACGATGATTGGCGTGTCATCACCCGGGAAGTCATAGGTATCGAGCAGTTCACGAACTTCCATTTCTACCAGTTCGATAAGCTCTTCATCATCAACCATGTCGGCTTTGTTCAGGTAAACGATGATGAATGGAACACCAACCTGGCGTGACAGCAGAATGTGCTCACGGGTTTGTGGCATCGGGCCGTCTGCGGCATTAACAACCAGGATCGCGCCGTCCATCTGCGCCGCACCGGTGATCATGTTTTTAACATAGTCGGCGTGGCCCGGGCAGTCTACGTGGGCGTAGTGACGGTTAGCAGTTTCGTATTCAACGTGTGCTGTTGCGATAGTGATACCACGCTCACGTTCTTCAGGTGCGTTATCAATATCCGCGTAATCTTTGAATTCACCGCCAGACGCTTCACCCAGTACTTTGGTCAGCGCAGCTGTCAAAGTGGTTTTACCATGGTCAACGTGACCGATGGTGCCCACGTTGACGTGGGGTTTAGAACGTTCAAATTTTGTTTTAGACATGACCAGTCTCCCCGCCAATAATTTTTTAATGTCAAAAAATCAAACAGGCAGGAACTACCTGCCTAATCAAAATCATATGGAGCCCGCAATCAGAATCGAACTGATGACCTCATCCTTACCATGGATGCGCTCTACCGACTGAGCTATGCGGGCCAAATTCTTTTACTATTTACTTCCAAGCAGAAAATGGAGCGGGTGATGGGAATCGAACCCACGTAGTCAGCTTGGAAGGCTGGAGTTCTACCATTGAACTACACCCGCTTAATAGTAAACTCACAATTAAATGGTGGAGGGGGGAGGATTCGAACCTCCGAAGGCGGAGCCGTCAGATTTACAGTCTGATCCCTTTGGCCACTCGGGAACCCCTCCACTAAAAGAAGTGGCATTTTCCGGAAAAGCCTGACCGTTGTCAACACTTAAAATCAGCCAATTTCCGTTATGCAGGATATTTGTGCAGGCTGAGGTGTCTCTTCGCCCGACTCTCTGCAGTACCAAACCCAACATAGTATACTAATCAGCTCTATTTTACAGCCCAAATTTCACAGGAGTTCATTATGGAGCAGTACCGTGGTACGACCATTCTCTCGTACCGTCGTGATGGTCAGGTCGTGATCGGCGGCGACGGTCAGGTCAGTCTCGGCAATACCATTATGAAAGGCAATGCCCGCAAAGTGCGCCGTTTATACCATGGCAAAGTCATTGCCGGTTTCGCCGGCGGCACCGCTGACGCTTTTACCCTATTCGAACGTTTCGAAGGCAAACTGGAAAAGCATCAGGGCAATCTGACCCGCAGTGCGCTCGAACTCGCTAAAGACTGGCGTACCGACCGCATGATGCGCCGCCTTGAAGCCCTGCTTGCTGTCGCTGATCATGAAGTGTCTCTGATTATTTCCGGTAACGGTGATGTGATTGAACCCGAACATGGTCTGATTGCAATTGGCTCCGGTGGTCCTTTTGCCCAAGCCGCTGCGACCGCCTTGATGCAAAATACATCACTCTCTGCGCGTGAGATTGTTGAGAAAGGCTTGAATATTGCCGCTGACATCTGCATCTATACCAATCACAACCTCACTATCGAAACGCTGGATTCAAATTCTTAAATGACTATGCACTCTCTGACTCCGAAACAAATCGTCACTGAACTTAATAAGCGCATTATCGGCCAGGAAGCGGCCAAAAAAGCGGTCGCTATTGCTCTGCGTAACCGCTGGCGCCGCAAACAGCTGGAACAAGACCTGCAGCAGGAAGTGACGCCCAAGAACATTCTGATGATTGGTCCAACCGGTGTCGGCAAAACTGAAATCGCCCGCCGTCTTGCAGCGCTTGCTGACGCCCCTTTTATCAAAGTCGAAGCGACCAAGTTTACCGAGGTCGGTTATGTCGGCCGTGATGTGGAATCGATTATTCGTGATCTGGCGGAGACGGCGATGAAGCTGTTGCGGGAAAAAGCGATTAAGGCAGTGAAACATAAAGCCGAAGATGCTGCTGAGGAACGCATTCTCGATGCCTTGCTGCGCCCTGCCCGTGATGTCGAAACCGAAGATGAATCTGCCACCCGTCAGCGCTTTCGCATTATGCTGCGGGAGGGCAAACTGGATGATCGCGAAGTGGAGCTGGAACTGAATGCGCCGCAGGTCGGCGTTGAAATCATGTCACCGCCGGGCATGGAAGAAATGACGAATCAGCTACAGGAAATGTTCCAGAACATGGGACATCAGCGTAAAACCACTCGCAAGCTGAGCGTCGCCAAAGCCATGCGCATGTTATCTGAAGAAGAAGCAATGAAGCTCATTAATGAGGAAGAACTGAAGGCGGAAGTCCTCGACAGCGTGGAACAGAACGGCATCGTGTTTCTCGATGAAATCGATAAAATCACCGGCCGCGGTGAAGGTGGCGGTAGTGCCGATGTCTCACGAGCCGGCGTTCAGCGCGACTTGTTGCCACTGGTTGAGGGCAGCACCGTCCAAACCAAGTACGGCATGATTAAAACCGACCATATTCTGTTTATTGCTTCCGGCGCTTTCCACCTCAGTAAGCCCTCTGACCTGATACCCGAACTGCAGGGCCGACTGCCCATCAGGGTAGAACTGGATGCGCTTTCCAGTGCCGATTTTGTCCGCATCCTGACTGAGCCCGATGCCTCGCTGACCGAACAATATGTCGCTTTGATGGCGACCGAAGGGGTGGATCTGGACTTCACTGAAGATGGGATTCAGCGCATTGCTGAGCTTGCGTGGGAGGTTAATGAAAAAACCGAGAATATCGGTGCCCGCCGCCTGCATACCCTGCTGGAAAAACTGCTGGAGGATATTTCCTACAACGCCGGCAGTGAACTGAATTTCCGGGTCACTGTCGATAGAGCCTATGTCGACAAACAGCTGGGTGAACTGGCGCAGGATGAAGACCTGTCACGTTACATACTCTAGGAAAAAACATGGCTGAACACGCAATTCCAAGCGAAATCACGCTGCATAAGCAGTCCAGAAGTCTGGGTCTGAGCTATGGTGACCAGCATTACAAGCTCAGCGCTGAATATCTGCGGGTATTTTCTCCTTCTGCCGAAGTACGCGGTCATGGTCCAGGCCAGGAAGTTTTACAGGTCGGAAAGGAAAATGTCGGTATCAATCAGATAGAGCCGGTCGGTCACTATGCCATCAAAATCTATTTCGATGATGGTCATGACAGTGGTCTGTATTCATGGGATTATCTCTATGATCTAGCCACCAATCAGGACGATCTGTGGCAGGACTACCTGCAACGTCTGGCCGATGCCGGTCAGCCACGCCATTAGGACAAACATGGAACACAAAGACACCACGCATTTTGGTTACCGGGAAGTCCCGGTCTCGGAAAAGGCCCGTCATGTCGCCGAGGTTTTTCATTCGGTCGCCGGCAAATATGACTTGATGAATGACCTGATGTCGATGGGCATTCATCGTTTGTGGAAATGGTTCACCATTAACAATAGTGGTGTCAGACGCGGCGCAAAAGTTCTCGATCTGGCCGGCGGTACTGGAGACCTGACGCGTAAATTTTCAGAGATGGTTGGCGACAGCGGTAAAGTGGTGCTGGCCGATATCAATGCCTCTATGCTCAATGTTGGCCGTGACCGGCTCACAGATGACGGTGTGGTCGGCAATATTGAATACGTGCAGGCGAATGCCGAGGCACTGCCCTTTCCTGATAACAGCTTCGACTGCATTACGATGGCCTTTGGCCTGCGTAATGTCACCGATAAGGATAAGGCTTTGGCTTCGATGTACCGGGTGCTCAAACCCGGTGGTCAGTTGCTGGTACTGGAATTCTCCAAACCGGCTGACTGGCTTGCCAAGGCTTATGATGCCTATTCCTTCCACCTGCTGCCCCGAATCGGCAAAGTCATCACCGGCGATGAAGACAGTTACCGTTATCTGGCTGAATCCATCCGCATGCATCCGGATCAGGAAACCCTGAAACAGATGATGGAGACGGCCGGTTTCGAACGCACCAGTTACCACAACATGACAGCAGGCATTGTCGCCCTCCACCGGGGTTATAAATTCTGATATGGCGGGCCTGCTGACACCGATTGAACTGGCAGTCAATGCCGCTTTGCGGCAGGACCCGGATACCCGAGAGCGCCTCAAAGCCTTTGAGCAGCGGACCATCGTGGTTCACATCACAGACCTGCATCAGTTCGTGCATATCACCTTTCACCAGCAATCGCTGCAACTCAGTCATAACGATGATGAAGGCACAGACCTGCTTATCGCCGGCAGCAGCTTCTCTCTGCTCAAACTGGGTGAACACCCGGATAATCTGTTTTCATCAGAAATCCGCATTCATGGCGATGTCCAGTTTGCCAAGCAACTGCAGGACGTGCTCGATGGTTTTGACTTCGATTGGGAACAACAACTGGCCAGGATCACCGGTGATGTGATTGCACAACCACTCGCTTATAGCCTTCGGCAGGGCTTCGGCTGGTTGCGTGATAGCAGTCAGTCTCTGCAAAAGAGTCTTTCCGAATACCTGCGCGAAGAAGCACAGTTATTGCCGGACAAAATCCAGATCGAAGATTTCATGCAGGCCGTCGACAAGCTGCGCGCCGACTGTGACCGCCTCGAGGCGAGAATTAAAAGGCTGGAAAACCGATCATGACGCGATTCAGCACCACAACAAGGAGCCCTGAATGAAGGCCAGTCAGTTCGCCCGACTGATTCAAATTAATCATGTGCTGGCCAGACACCGTCTGGATGAGGTCATCAAGGCGATTCATCTGCTCAGACCACTGCGTTATCTCAGCTTCCTGTCACCCAACCGCTGGCGCCGCTCCAGTGATTTGCCGCGCGGTGAACGTTTACGTCTGGCATTGCAGGATCTGGGACCGATTTTTGTTAAATTCGGCCAGGTTCTTTCAACAAGACGCGACTTGCTGCCACCGGATGTGGCTGACTCTCTGGCCAAGTTGCAGGATCAGGTTGCGCCTTTTCCGGCCGCACAGGCACGCGAACTGATTGAGCAGGCTTTTGACGAACCACTCAATAATCTTTTTGCCCATATTGAACCCGAGCCGCTGGCTTCGGCCTCCATCGCCCAGGTGCATGCGGCAAGGCTGATTGACGGTGATGAAGTCGTCATCAAACTGGTCCGTCCCGGTATTGAACCACTGATTCGGCGGGATATTGATCTGCTTTATACCATCGCCGGCTTTGCTGAACGCTACTGGTCTGAGGGCAGACGCCTGCGCCCCAGAGAAATTGTCGCCGAGCTGGAGAAGAACCTGTTCGACGAACTGGATATGCTGCGGGAAGCATCGTCAGCATCGCAGCTGCAGCGGAATTTCGAAGGCACCAAGCTGTTATATGTGCCCAAAGTTTACTGGTCGTTGACCCGGACCAACTTACTGGTGCAGGAACGTATCTACGGTATGACCATCAGTGATGTGCAGGGACTCAGAGATCGCGGTGTCAATATGGCACGGCTGGCTGAAATCGGGGTTGAGATCTTCTTTACCCAGGTGTTCAAGCACAGCTTTTTTCATGCTGATATGCATCCGGGCAATATCATGGTTGATATCAGTGACCCGGAAAACCCGCGTTATGTCGCGGTCGATTTCGGCATTATGGGGACACTGTCGCCTGACGATCAGCGCTATCTGGCGGAAAACTTTCTGGCCTTTTTCAACCATGATTACCGTCGTGTTGCCGAACTGCATATCCAGTCTGGCTGGGTGCCTGCCAATACCCGGCTGGATGAATTCGAAGCCGCTATCCGCAGTGTCTGTGAACCGATTTTTGCACGGCCATTGAAAGATATTTCTTTCGGCCAGCTGCTGTTGAGGCTGTTCCAGACCGCACGCCGCTTTAACATGGAAGTTCAGCCACAACTGGTGCTGCTGCAGAAAACGCTGCTTAATATAGAGGGACTGGGCCGTGAGCTGTATCCGGATCTCGATCTCTGGCAAAGCGCCAAACCCATCCTGGAACACTGGATGAAAGAAAAGCTGGGCTGGAAAGCAGCGATGAAAACCCTGCAGCAGGAAGCCCCGCACTGGGCTGAAACCCTGCCACAAATGCCGCGTCTGCTGCATGATTTAAGTAACAAGGCGCAACAAGGTAAACTGCATGTCAATTTATCCTCCAGGGACCTGGAGAAACTACAGCAGGAAATTCGCCAGTCCAGTTACCGCACTGCCGCCGCCACCAGTGGTGCCGCGTTTCTGGTCGGCGCCGCCGTGATGAAGGGGTTGGATGGTTATGCTCCCACTATGCTGGGCGGTCTGCCCATACTGAGCTGGGTATTTGGTGTATGGGGTATTGCCCTGCTCTATTTCAGTCTGAGTAATAGAAATTAACGCTTATGTTTAGATTTATCGCCCTGATCCTGGGCATTATCCTGCTGGGCACGATGGGACTCGGCATCCTGGTGCTTGCTGTGCTGGGTGTCATCATCGGTCTCATCTACGCCGCCATCACCGGCCGCATGCCGCAGTTTAATTTCAGTCTCAATCCGCTCAAAGCGCAGCAACGCCAGGCGGTGTTTCTGGAAACCGTGTTCGTGCTGATGGGTAAACTGGCCAAAGCCGACGGTCGTATTTCCCAGATAGAAATCGATCATGTCGAAGCTTTCATTCAGAAGATGGGCATGTCAGCCGAACACCGTCAGGAAGCGATTCGCCAGTTCAAACGCGGCGCCGATCCTGCTTTCGACATCAGTTCGACGCTCAATCATTTTATGACCCATTGTGGCCGTTCCCACAACCTCAGGCAGGTACTGTTGGTCTATCTGACCGTGATGGCGCTGGCTGACGGCCAACTGGATCCGGCTGAAAAGCAGATTCTTGAAAACATCGCTTCGCAGCTTGGATACAGCCGGGCGGAATTCAACCGCATCCTGCAAATGGTATTAAGTCAGGCGCACTTCTCCAGCGGCCAGCAACAATACCGTAAGGCCGGCCGAAGCAGCGCCAATGACCTGGACGATGCCTACAAAGCGCTGGGTGTCAGCAAGGATGCCAGCAATCAGGAAATCAAACGCGCTTATCGCAAGCTGATGAGTCAGTATCATCCGGATAAATTAACCGGCCAGGGCGTGCCGGAAGATATGATCGCGGTCGCCACCGAGCAGGCCAAGGAGATTCAGGTGGCTTATGATTTGATTAAGAAGCACCGGGGGATTTAGCAGCTTCTTCAGACCTCCTCCGGTTTCCACCACTCAAAAACATTTAATCTTTCAGATAAAGATTTCGCCTTGAGGGCGAGTCAGGGATTTGCGCGGCCATATCCCTAACAACCCTAGGCTGTCCCACTGTGCTGGCTTGCGGCTTCACTGTGTTGCTCGGTTTATCTTGGGATTGGACAAAACTCGCTGCGCTCACAAATTTGTTTGGAACAAATTTGGACGCCAGAGGCGCCCGAAGGGTGAGTGATAGGGATGTCGCGAATCAGTTGTCGACCACGCCATCAAAGAAGGTTAATTTTTGGATGAAGGCAATATCGGGTGCTGTACGAAATCTAAAGCTAAAAATAAAGTTGTTTAAGAGGCAAAGTTCTAAGTCATAAGACCAGAACAACTAGAACAAACCGGTGATTTGCCCCTGATCATCAATATCAATCCGCTCCGCAGCCGGACGTTTGGGCAGGCCGGGCATGGTCATCACATCCCCACACAACACCACCAGAAAACCGGCGCCATGCGACAGTCTGACATCGCGAACCGTGAGGGTATGTCCATCGGCGACGCCGCGCAGATTGGCGTCGCTACTGAAGGAATAAGGCGTTTTCGCCATGCAGACCGGAATATCACCATGCTGCTCGCTGAGCATGCTGATTTTATCCAGCACTTTTTTATCGGCCACAACCTGACCTGCGCCATAAAGTCGTTTGGCGACTGTCGTAATTTTGTCCCACAGGGGCAGCTCATCGGCGTACAGAAATTCGCAGGGCCTGGCATCCTGTTCCAACATAGAAACAACACGCTGAGCCAGTTCTTCTGCGCCGGCACCACCCTGTGCCCAGTGTTTCGCCAGAATGGCTTCGGCGCCCATCTCTGTGACCGCTGATTGAATCAAAGCAATTTCGGCATCAGTGTCGTTCACAAAATGATTGATGGCCACCACACAGCGCAGACCGAATTCCTGTTGCAGATTATTCAAGTGCCGCTGCAGATTCTTGAGGCCGGTCTTGAGCGCATCGAGGTTTTCCTCAGCCAGTTGTTTCAGACCCAGACCACCATGATATTTCAGAGCTTTGACAGTAGCGACAACGACGGCCATATCCGGTTTGATACCGGCCTTGCGGCATTTAATATTGATAAATTTCTCGGCGCCCAGATCAGCACCGAAACCGGCTTCTGTCACCACATAATCACTGAGTTTCAAGGCCATCTTGGTGGAGACCACCGAGTTACAGCCATGGGCGATATTGGCAAAAGGACCGCCGTGTACAAAGGCAGGATTATTTTCCAGCGTCTGTACCAGGTTGGGCTTAATCGCTTCTTTCAGTAAGGCTGCCATCGCACCATGGGCTTTCAGCTCACGGGCGTAGCGCGGGCTACCGTCTGTAGAATAGCCAATCAGAATCTCGCCCAGCCGGGTTTTGAGTTCCTGCAGAGAATTGGACAGGCAGAAAATCGCCATCACCTCAGAAGCCACGACAATATCAAAGCGATCTTCACGCAGATAACCATTGGCGGTGCCGCCCATGCCAACCACGATATCGCGTAGGGCACGGTCGTTCATATCAACGACCCGTTGCCAGGCAATCCGGCGGGCATCAAGCTGTAAATCATTGCCGTGATGGATATGATTATCAATCATCGCTGCCAGCAGATTATGTGCAGCAGCAATGGCATGCAGGTCGCCGGTAAAATGCAGGTTGATATCTTCCATCGGTACCACCTGGGCATAACCGCCGCCGGCCGCACCGCCCTTGAGACCGAAACAAGGTCCCATTGATGGCTCACGGACACAGACCAGAGATTGTTTGCCGATGCGGTTGAGTGCATCACTCAAACCGATGGTGGTGGTGGTTTTACCTTCGCCGGCCGGTGTCGGACTGATCGCGGTCACCAGTATCAGTTTGCCGTCGGGCCTGTCGGCCAGTTCATCCAGCACATCCAGTGAGACTTTGGCCTTGTAGCGGCCGTAGGGATCAAGGTGTTCCGAAGCGATGCCCAGTCGTTCCCCGGCGAGACCGGTCACTTCCTGCATCGTTGCCTGTTGTGCGATTTCGATATCAGACATGATTTCCCTGCTGTTAATTCTAAGCCAGCATTATACGCGACTTGGATGCCTTGTCCTGTTCATGCTACTCGCCCCAGCGTGGCATCAGGCTGTGTTCAATCCCGGTCTGATCCAGTAGGCGGGCGACCACAAAATCCACCACTTCCTGCAAAGTCTCCGGTCGGAAGTAGAAGCCGGGACTGGGTGGTAGAATGCAAACACCCAGCCGTGCCAGTTTCAGCATATTCTCCAGGTGAATCGCAGAAAATGGCGCTTCCCGCGGCACCAGAATCAATCTGCGGTTTTCTTTCAGCATCACATCCGCAGCACGATTAATCAAATTATCACTCTGACCACAGGCTATGGCTGATAATGTACCCATGGTACAGGGGCAAACGATCATCGTCGGCACCCGGTGTGAGCCACTGGCCAGCGGTGCAGACCACTGCTGTTCTCCATACACTCTCAACTGTTCAGGCTGGCACTGGAACTGTTCGCTCAACAGGCTTTGAATATCACCGGCCCGGGCCGGCAGTTTCCAGTCAAGTTCATCGGCCAGCACAATACGGCCTGCTGCCGAAATCATCAGATGCACAGTGATGCCGCTTTGCAGCAAAATTTCCAGTAAACGCTTGGCGTAGGGTGCGCCAGAAGCGCCGGTAATGGCCAGCGCAATCTGTTTATTATCGATCATCGTGCTGCCAGCGCCTCCAGAATTTTCTGATGTATGCCGCCAAAACCGCCGTTACTCATCACCAGGATTTCATCACCTTGCCCTGCTTCTTTCTGCAGTGTGCTGACCATGCCTTCCACTGAATCATGCACACTGACATGATCGCCGAGGCTCTCTGAAACCTGTTTCAATGACCACTTGAGTCCGGCATCCTGAAACAGCAGCACCCGATCGGCCTGAATCAAAGACTGCGCCAGTGCATCCTGATGCACGCCCATTTTCATGGTGTTGGAGCGCGGTTCCAGTACCGCGATCAGTTTGCGGTTGCCGATACGCGCGCGCAGACCGGCAATGGTGGTGGCAATCGCGGTCGGGTGATGGGCAAAATCATCATAGACGCGAATATTGTCGACTTCACCGCGCAGTTCCAGCCGGCGTTTGACACCCACAAATTCTGATAAGGCTTTGGCTGCATGCGCCAAAGTCACCCCGACATGGCGGGCGGCGGCAATAGCGGCCAGCGCATTACTGACATTATGCTGGCCCAGCATATTCCAGCGCACTGTCTCGACTTCATTTCCAAACTGAACTTCAAATTCACTGCCATCTTTATTCAACAGATTCGCCTGCCAGGCGCCATCCTGACCCAGCGTCTGTCTGGGGGTCCAGCAGCCCATGTCAAACACCTGCTCTATAGCCTTTTCCTGTGGTGAGACAATCAAGCCTTCTGAGGGCACGGTTCTGACCAGATGATGAAACTGTTTCTGAATCGCTGCCAGATCATCAAAAATATCGGCATGATCAAATTCCAGATTATTGATGATCAGCGTGCGTGGCTGATAGTGAACAAATTTGGAACGTTTATCGAAAAAGGCGGTGTCATATTCATCGGCCTCAATCACAAAGAACGGTGTATTGCCGAGCCTTGCGGTCTCGCCGAAATTATCCGGCACCCCGCCGATAAGAAAGCCGGGTGACATGCCGGCATGTTCCAGAATCCAGGCCAAGAGACTACTGGTCGTGGTCTTGCCATGGGTACCGGATACTCCCAGCACCCAGCGATTACGAAGTACATTTTCCGCCAGCCATTGTGGCCCTGAGACATAGGGCAGCCCCTTATTGAGCACGTATTCCACTGCCGGATTACCACGGGTCATGGCATTCCCCATCACCACCAGATCCGGGACCGGTTCCAGATGCTGGGGATCATAGCCTTCCATCACATCAATGCCGGCAGACGCCAGTTGATTACTCATCGGCGGATAAACATTGGCATCACTGCCGCTGACAGTCATGCCCAGCTCTCTTGCCAGCAAGGCAAGCCCCCCCATAAAGGTGCCGCAGATCCCCAAAATATGAATATTCACTTAAGCCACTCCAGAAATCGTTAATCCCACCACGACCAGTGACAGAATGGTGTAGGCCACTGTCAGAATCGCTGCCATACCGGGTCTGATTTCCAGTGCATGACGGAAAATATGGGCAGTAATAAACAGGCTCCAGAACATCAGAATCAGCACCAGCAGCAACACCAGGCTGGTGAGTTGCCCCTGTGACTCAACCTGACGGAACAGCAGGAAAATCGGCAGGCCAAAAAGCCCCATAATGGCCCCTGTACCGGCCATGGCGGTGGCGGTTTGCAGGAAGCGTTCACTGAGGCCACGAACAGAGACCAGCAACCAACAGACGCTAAGCAGCAGCAGCGTATCACTCAAACTGGCAAACAGCGCGGCGGACCACGGATGATCCACATGACTGACCAGTGTGCCTACCGAAAAATAAATCAGACATACCAGTTTAAGTAACCAGTGTGAGGCCGGCACATCGGCTGGGCCTGCCTTAAACAGGCAGATCTGGAAGAAGCGCTGCAATAAAATCATGCAGGCATGATACCCCGTCGCCTGCGGCGAACAAAGTATTTAATCACGCTTTAGCGCCACCAATACTGCACCGGGCATAGTGCTAATCATCAATAACCACTCCCCACGGCGAGCCGTCAACACGGATTGTTTCTACCAGCTCATGGCTTTGGGTGTTGATGACGGAAACACTATTGCTCAAACCATCAGCAGTATAGAGAAAGTCACCATCGCCGGTCATGGCCAGCCCCCAGACTCGCTGACCGACCTTGATTGCCGTTTTCTGCTCCAGTGTTTTTGCATCGAGCACAGCCACTCTATCAGCACGGCCGGTGGATACATACAGTGTCTTATCATCCGGGCTGACCAGCACTGCCATCGGTCGGGCACCGGCTACTGCTAGCCGGGCACGCCGGGTTACGGATAGTGTCCTGATATCAATCATGGCAATCTCATTACCCACTTCACTGGCTACATAGGCCACAGAACCAGCGTGATTAAAGCTGACGCCCCTGGGTCTGGCCGCGACAGCAAGGGACTTGTGTCGTTGATAATCCGCTGTGGAGATCACATGAACCCTGTTACTGGCCTCGCTGGTAACCAGAACCAGTTTGCCATCGGGAGACACGGCGACACCTTCAGGTTCAACACCGACCTCAATGCTGCAGAGCAGAGATTTTGTTTTGGGATCAAACACGCTTAGCAGACCGGCGTCTTCATTCGATACATATAAGATGCCATCGGGGCCGACAGCAAAGGTTTCCGGATCGTCTCCGACTGCCAGCTTGTCTGTCAGTGTTACTGACTGCAGATCGATGACCGCTATGGCATCGTCTTCGCTGACCGCAACATATAGCTGAGAACCATCCGGCGATAAAGCCATACCTCTGGGTCGATCGCCAACTGCCAGGCTGGTGATGACCGTGTTGGACTCAAGATCAATCACACTGACCGTATCCGCGCTTTCATTACTGACATAGGCGCGCCTGTCGGCATCAGCCGCTATGCTGCCACTGAACAGGGTAAAGAAAAGAAAAAAGACCGGTTTCAGGATTATCATTAATCGCTCTTGTGTTTGCCCTGCCTTTCAGACCGGCATGAGCGCGGTCAGGCATACTGATACTGTTATTTTAAGACATCTGCCTGTCAGCTCACAGCCAGGCGTTGAATTCATAATTAGCGCTCAAGTCAGCCGTTTTTTGACCGATACCCAGATTAAGTAAATAGGTATTAGGACTATGACGGACAAATCCCTGGAACTTGAACTGCGGATGGTAATGGAGGGGCTGGAAGAACTGGCCACCATCAGCAGCTACCATTGCCAGCTTGAGCAGTGCCGGATCCTCAGCGTGGAAACCGTAGCAGAAGCCCAGCAGCGCGAGCTCGCAGAAAGCAGTGATAATGTTGTCACGCTGGAGTCTCGTCGCCGGCAACAATCACCGACATTTATCAGCAAGGCGCTCCGGTTCCGGGATAGCCATTCCTTTTCATAAAAAAAGCCCGGCTGAGCGGGCTTTTTTATTTTGTCGCAGACGGCTATACCTGACTGCCATCCGGATTCACATTCTCATCCTCTTCTTTCACCGGTGGCAGCAGATCTTCCTTGCTGACGCCCATCGCCAGAATAGTGTTACTGGCGATGTAAATTGATGAGTAGGTACCCACGATAATACCCAGCAGCAAGGCAATCGAGAAAGCATGAATTACTTCGCCGCCGAACATGAACAGTGCGACAACCACCAGCAAGGTGGTCAAAGAAGTCATCAAAGTCCGGCTCAGCGTGTCATTTAATGCAGCATTAACGATTTCCTCGGATTCCCCCTTTCTCATCCGCAGGAATGTTTCACGAATCCGGTCAAATACCACAATAGTATCGTTAAGCGAGTAACCGATAATGGCAAGAATCGCCGCCAGCACGGTCAGATCGAATTCAATACGGGCGAGCGAGAAAAAGCCCAGCGTGATGATGACGTCATGCACCAGTGCCACCACCGAGCCGATGGCAAAGCGGTACTCAAAACGCAGCGACACATAGATCAAGATGCCGATGAGCGCATAGAGCATGGCAAGACCGCCCTGCTCGGTCAGTTCATCACCGACCTGCGGACCGACAAATTCAACACGGCGGACATCGATTTCGGTCTCGTTTTTGCTCTGCAGCATCGCCACCACTTCATTGCTGAGCTCAGCCATGTTCTGGGTTTCGATGACCGGCAGGCGAATCAGCACATCATGAATCGACCCGAAGTTCTGGACCGTCGCTTCCGGATAGCCCCCTTCAGCCAGGTCCTCACGCAGTTTGTTGAGATCGACCTGTTCCTGATAGCCCAGCTCGATCATGGTGCCGCCGGTAAAATCGATACCGAAATTCAGTCCCTGCATTACCAGAGAGCTTAGCGAAACAATGATTAAAATTGTCGAAAACACCCCTGCCAGCAGGCGTTTCGACATGAAATTGATATGGGTTTCGTTTGATAAAAACTTCATGTCTGGCAAATCCTAAATTGACAGCTTGGGTTTATGCTGACGACCGTAAATCAGGTTGATCACAGAACGCGTGCCCATGATCGCGGTAAACATCGACGTGATAATGCCGAGTGACAAGGTCACGGCGAAGCCTTTGATAGAGCCTGTGCCGAAACCGAACAGCACCACTGCCGCAATCAGCGTGGTGATATTGGCATCAGCAATGGTCGAGAATGCCTTGCCATACCCTGCACTGATACTCGACTGCGGGCTGTTGCCGTTTCTGAGTTCCTCGCGGATCCGTTCGAAAATCAGCACATTGGCATCCACGGCCATACCGACCGTCAGCACGATACCGGCAATACCCGGCAACGTCAGTGTCGCCTGCAGCATTGACAGCAGCGCGACAATGAAAATCAGGTTGGCAGCCAGCGCCAGGTTGGCGACAAAGCCGAACATCTTGTACCAGACCAGCATAAACACCAGTACAAAAGCAAAACCAATCATGACAGAAGCAAAACCCTGATCGATATTGTCCTGCCCCAGGCTGGGCCCGACGGTGCGTTCTTCGACAATTTCAATGGGCGCGGCCAGCGCACCGGCACGCAACAACAAGGCCAGGTCACGGGCTTCCGTCGTGCTGTCGAGGCCGGTAATCTGGAATTTCTTGCTCAGCTGGTCACGAATCGTCGCGACATTGATGATTTCAGGTACCTGACGGCGGACTTTGACCAGTTCACCGTCAATTTCCTTGGTTTCGGTTTTCGACTCAATAAACACCACCGCCATCGGATTGCCGATGTTATCGCGGGTGATATTGCTGAATATACGGGCGCCTTTACCATCCAGGGTCACCGAGACTGCCGGCGAACCGGATTGAGGGTCCAATGTCGATTGGGCGTTAATAACATGTTCACCGGTTAACATGACCCGTTTATTAAGCAGGTAAGGCTGACCATTGCGGTGGTAAAACAGTTCTGAATTAGGTGGTACACGGCCGTTGACAGCATCCTGCACATCACTGTCAAAGTCGACCAGCCGGAATTCGAGAGTGGCAGTCGCACCCAGAATTTTCTTGGCCTGGGCGGTATCCTGCACGCCCGGCAGTTGCACTACGATGCGGTTTTCACCCTGTTGCTGAACGGTTGGTTCGGCGACACCCAGTTCGTTGATCCGGTTGCGTAATGTGGTGATATTCTGTTGCAGCGCCAGCCGCTTGGTTTCACGCAGGTTGACTTCATTCAGCTGCATCACCAGGGCAGGGTCTGTCGTGTCTTCAGCCACATTGATTTGCAAAGCATCAATTTCACGGCTGATGAGATTCTCAGCGGCATCGCGATCTTCAGCGTTACGAAACACCACGATGAGTTGCTGATCTTCGACCTTGATTTGCTTGTAGCGAATTTTCTCATCCCGCAGCAATAAACGCAGGTCACTGCCATAACCATCCAGAGCCTGCTTGACTGCAGCGACCATATCCACTTCCATCAGAAAGTGCACACCACCGCGCAGATCAAGTCCCAGATTCATCGGTTCAGCGCCCAGTGCTGCCAGCCAGTCCGGCGTGGTCGGTGCCAGATTGAGCGCGATGATGTAATCACCGGTCAATGTCTGGTTGAGAATGTCCTTGGCACGCAGCTGGCTGTCAGCTGATGTCAGCCGCACCAACAGTTTGTTGTCTTCGAGTTCTATGCCTTTGTAATCGATACCGGCTTGTTTAAGGGCGGTTTCGATTTTATCGACAAGATCAAGATCCACTGTGGCGGACCGATCTGCCGAAATCTGCACTGCCGGATCGTCACCAAACAGATTGGGCATGGCATAAATAGTGGCAACAATCAGCACGACAAGAACCAGCAGGTTCTTCCACAGTGGATATCGGTTCATTTTTAATTCCTGGTTTTTTGAAACCGTTTTTCAGGTGGGGATATTACAGTTTTTTCAATGTGCCTTTCGGTAACACAGCATTGATTGATTCGCGGCGCACTTTAACTTCAACGCCTTCAGCGATCTGAACGGTGATAGCGTTGTCATTAATTTCCAGAATTTTTCCCATCAGACCGCCATCGGTGACCACTTCATCCCCTTTAGCCAGTGCAGATTGCATGGCACGGTGCTCTTTGGCACGCTTTTGCTGAGGACGAATCAGCATCACATAGAACAGCACCAGCAGCAGGATGGGGAAAGCAAAGTCGAGCAGACCGGGAGATGCCGCAGCCTGACTTTCAACAGCACCAGCGTGGGCAGCAGAAATGAAAAAGTCCATCATGAGTCCTCAAAATTAAACAATAAAAAGAAACCGATTATGCCACAGCCGGCCGAGTCACCGATAGCAGTGACCATAATCACGCTATCGGGGTTTCCCGCAGAGCGTAAAATTCCTGCCTGAATTGTTTCAGACGACCGTTTTCTATCGCGGTTCTGATCTCGCGCATCAGCTTCTGATAGTAATACAGGTTATGAATGGTATTGAGCCTGGGCCCCAGCATTTCTCCGGTGCGATCCAGATGATGCAGATAGGCGCGGCTGTAATTGCGGCAGGTATAACAGTCACAATACGGGTCGAGTGGTCCGGTATCGGTTTTAAAGCGGCTGTTACGAATCTTAATCACGCCCTGATGCACAAACAGATGACCGTTACGGGCATTGCGCGTCGGCATCACGCAATCAAACATATCGACCCCCAGCATGACTGCTTCCATAAGGTCTTCGGGCCGACCCACTCCCATCAGATAATGCGGTTTGTCGGCCGGCATTTTATTGGCAAGATGGCTCAGAATCCTAATCATATCCTCTTTGGGCTCACCGACTGACAGGCCACCGATAGCATAGCCGTCAAAACCAATCTCAGTGAGTCCCGCCAATGATTCATCACGCAGATTTTCGTGCATGCCGCCCTGCACAATACCAAATAGGGCTGAAGGGTTATCACCATGCGCCTGTTTGCTGCGCTCGGCCCAGCGTAAAGATAATTGCATGGAAGCCGCCGCCGTTTTCTCATCGGCGGGATAGGGCGTGCATTCATCAAAGATCATGACGATATCGCTGCCCAAATCGCGCTGCACCGCCATCGACTCTTCCGGTCCCATAAAAACTTTGTCGCCGTTAACGGGGGAACGGAAATGGACGCCTTCTTCAGTGATCTTGCGCAGTTCACCCAGGCTGAACACCTGGAAACCACCGGAATCTGTCAGGATCGGCCCCTGCCAGCGCATAAAATCATGCAAATCACCATGCTGGCTGATGATTTCCGTGCCCGGCCGCAGCATCAGGTGGAAAGTATTGCCCAGAATGATCTCGGCCCCGGTGTCACTCACCTCTTCCGGTGTCATCGACTTCACCGAGCCATAGGTGCCGACCGGCATGAAGGCCGGGGTCTGCACCGTGCCTCGTTCAAATGTCAGCTGGCCACGACGGGCAAAACCATCCTGCGCAAATAGATCGAACTTCATTGATAGAATTCCGCAAAAAACGCCGCACAGGATACCATTTTCTAGAAGTCGGCAGCGAAAAGGTCACAAAGCACAGCCTGTTAAGCTAAGATCATTGATGAAATATCAATCTGGAGCTGTGAATGTCTGATCCGAAAATCATCGTTGCCCTCGACTATCCTGATAGTCACTCAGCGCTTTCTATGGCTGATCAAATTGATCCGGCTTCGGCCCGGGTCAAGGTCGGCAAAGAGCTGTTTACCCGTGCCGGGCCTGAAGTGGTGCGTTCTCTGGTCAACCGCGGATTCGATGTGTTTCTGGACCTCAAATATCATGATATTCCGCATACGGTTGGCCGTGCCTGCGCTGCAGCTGCAGACCTGGGCGTGTGGATGATGAACGTCCATGCTTTGGGTGGCATGGCAATGATGCAGGCCGCTCGCGAAGCGGTTGGTGATAGTCCAGATGCGCCGCGGCTGATTGCAGTCACACTACTGACCAGTATGGATCAGCAAACCTTCGATCTGATTGGCCTGTCAGGCACACTGGCGGAGAATGTGGTCAAACTGGCCTGTCTTGCCAAAGACAGCGGTCTTGATGGTGTGGTGTGCTCGGCGCAGGAAGCACCGGCACTGCGCGAAGAACTGGGTGACAGCTTTCAGTTGATCACTCCGGGTATCCGTCCTGCCGGCAGTGACCGTGGTGATCAGCACCGGACCATGACACCGGCCGAAGCGATAGCTGCTGGCAGTCATTATCTGGTTATCGGCAGACCGGTCACTGCAGCAAAAGATCCGATGCAGGCCCTGCGGGAGATCGAAAAGAGCCTGCTTTGAACTAAATCGCCACGCTCAAGAATAAGGCCGCCCACGTGGGCGGCCTTATTGTCACTGTGTCTGGCAATCAGCGAATCAATCCACTCCGATATCCGGATCATCCTCATCAGGGTTGAACTTCACCAGCTCGGTATCCGCATCACACTGCGCCTCGGTCAGGAAAGTCTTCGTCACATCCACCGGTCCCAGATGCTGAATCGTTCTGCGTCCCAGCAGGATGGGATAAATCATATTATCCCGGTCACGCAGGCTGAACTGTTCCTCATAAAGCTTGTCACCGACGCAAATGGTCATCACCACCACGGAACGCTTATCGCGCCCCCCAGCACCCACAGCAGTGAAGTCACGCAGTAAGGGCCGCTCTATCTGCTCAGAAACCTGTTCGCCAGTCTCGGTATCTTCAAAATCGACACTGAACCGGACCCATTCTTCACCGCCCTTTTCAAAACGCTCAATATCCTCAGCATGCATGGAAGAGGTCAGCGCCCCGGTATCCAGTTTGGCCTTGGCTTCAACGCCCCAGGGTTGTATCTCGATTTTCTCTATCCAGCCCAGTGTCTCTGCTGCCAGAAGATTCGTACTGAACAATGCCATCAACACACTGCTGGCAATAATCGAACGCATCCCGAGTCTCTGCATAAAGCTTTTCTCCTTTTGGTTGCCATTGTGGCTTTAGTTGGCAGAACTGACTGAGGGTTCCAGCAGCACTGAGACCTGACTCACAGTTTCGTTTAAACAGACATAAAAAAAGCCCGCTTGAGCGGGCTTTATATCACCAGCGGGCTGAGTTTAGACTTTAAATTTGGCCGAGGCTTCCTGCAGCTGGGATGACAGACTGCTCAGCGTTTCCACTGCAACAGAAGACTCACGGGCACCTTCCGCAGTATGTTCCGCCACCTGGCTGATATTGACGATACCGCGGTTAATATCTTCAGCTACCGCGGACTGTTCATTGGCGGCGCTGGAGATCTGGGCACTCATTTCATCCATGGTCGAAATCATTGCGGTAATGGTATCGAGCGCGGCGCCGGCACTGGAGGCTTTCTCAACACTGTCACGGGCCCGTTCACGGCTTTCGTTCATCACCTTCACTGCGACTTGGGCGCCCTGTTGCAGGCGTTCCACCATTTCTTCGATTTCATGCGTAGAGGACTGGGTTCTGGCGGCCAGAGTACGGACTTCGTCGGCCACCACGGCAAAACCACGGCCATGTTCACCGGCACGGGCCGCTTCAATCGCGGCGTTCAGCGCCAGCAGATTGGTTTGTTCGGTAATGCCGCGAATCACATCGACGATGGCGCCGATATTGCCGATATCAGCTTCCAGACTGCTCAGTTGCTGAGCCGCTTTTTCAACTTCATTGGCAAGCGAATCGATCGCTTCCATGGTTTCCATGACCACCTGCTTGCCGGATTTGGCTTCGCTGTCTGCATTACGCGCAGCGTCCGCAGCATTGGATGCGGTGCGGGCTACTTCCTGTACAGAAGCAGTCATTTCGTTCATGGCTGTTGCCACCTGCGTGGTTTCCGCCTGCTGCTTCAGTACACCATCGACTGTTTCTTTACTGATGGCTTCCATGTTCTGAGTGGCTGTATTGAGCTGAGAGACACCACCGACCAGGGTATGGACCAGATTGGCGACATTTTTACGTGCACTGTCGAGCTCAAAGGCCATCCAGCTGAAATCGCTTTTGCCGGGAATGACGACTTTCTGGGTCAGATCACCCTTTTTAATATTCTGGATCGCTTCCACCAGGGTGTTGGCGCGCTTGTCACCAAAACGACCAATCACATGCGCCATGTACATGATGCCGACGCTGCCTGCCAGCACATAGGCCAGAACAGCATAGAGCTGATTGGTCGCGCTGGCGCCCGAAGTCAGCATATACCATTCCAGCACAGCCAGGCCAAGCAGGCCGATAATACCGAAGCCGGCCACGATATACATTCTTTTTCTTAGTGAAAAGTTTTCTAATTTAAACACGTCCGTCTCTCCCGGATAACTCTTGTCTTTGTGATTGCTCAGGCATACAAACTGAGGCCCACCGCTACCTCTTCTGAGCTGACCGATTCAACGGTCTCATTCTCTATATCGTCATCCTGACGGCTGGCTTGAGCAAAAATATGAGAATCACTTGCCTGTTCAGATTGCTCCTGATGCTGGTGCTGATGTTCACCGACTTCGGCGTTGGCCAATTGCAGGCCACTTTCAGCAAAACTTTCACGCAATCTGGGCAGGGCCTGCTCAAGCGCTTCACGTGTCGCTCCCTGCTGAGCGAGGAAAGTTACACTGGCTTGATCGTTTTGTACATGCAGTCTCACTTCAACCGGCCCCAGATTGGCCGGATTCATCCGCAATTCGGCCTGCTGTACGCCCTCTTTAGCCATATACACAACGCGACTGCTCATCACCTGAGCCCAGGCCGGATTCTGCATATTGGGCTGCACCGGCAAGCTCAAGCCGGGCTGCGTCACAGTCGTTGCACCGGTGGTGCTGTGCGATGTTGTCAGACCACTCAGTGTGGTCGGAACCAGAGGGCTAGTGCTGTCTGCTCTGTCAGCAAATACCGGCGGCAACGTTACAGCGGGTTTAGTTTCAGCCTGCTGCGCCTGCGCCGCCATCAGATTGCGCAGGTTGGTGGTGACTTCCTGCTTGTTGTTCTGCTGACGCTGTAAGGCATCCATGATGTCGGCACGGATTTTTGCTGGCTCTGCCTTGTCCTCAGACAGTTGTTTCAGCGCAGCCGCCAGGTTCGGCGTTGATTTCTGCGCCTGCTGCTTTTCTTCAGCGGTCAGCTTATCAATGGTGTCGCTGATAGTTTTGGCTGCTGTCTGCTGACTGTTTTTTTCACTGGCTGTGACCTCAGTTTTCACCGCATCGTTTTGTTGAGGATGGGTTTTAGCGGTCATTTCCACTGAGCTGGTTTTGGCATTATCCACTGCCTGCTGGCTGACAGTGACCTGTGCCCGAACTGGCTTATCCGCCTGTTCGCCAGCACTATCCTTAGCTTTGGTTTCGGCCGCTTTGGTCGTGTCTGCGGTTTGTCCGGCAGCAACTACAACTCCGGCTTCTTGCTCCTCAGTGGCCGGTGAGGTGCCATCAGTATTCTGCTGTTCCGCAGTGGACTCGTCATGACTGGATTGAGATTCTGCCTCACTGGCCTGCTGCTGAGCATCTGACTCAGTCTGAGCTTGCGCGTCAGTCTCGCTGTCTGAGACCGCTTTGCTGTTTTCCTCTGCCGGCAATTTATTGCCGTCAGCGGCAACATTCTGTTCGGTTTCCGCCGGCTTTGCCGCCTGAGGTTTATCTGAACGGGCACTGCTTGAGGCCGCCTGCCCCTGCTCGAGCTGCTGATTAAGCTCAGCAGAAAATGCTGCTTTATCAGTACTACCACCGGCTCCGGCGTTTTTTCTGGCACTGACCGATGCCATCGGCTCGGTCTGAATCATGACGGGTTGTGGCATAAAGACTCCTGCTGAGATCAAGCTGACCTGTTAATCGACACAAGAGCTTTTGCAATCGTTATGCCAGCGCCAGTGGCGCGGATTAAAATAATTCTATATCGCCACTCTCCAGACTCTGTTGCGTGACCGACTTATGTTCGGTGGCGGCAATTTTCGGCTGCAGGCTGGCAGCACGCTGTTTGACATCAACCAGCATCTGCCGGCATTGCGCCAGATTATCAGGCTGCGATTGCGCCTGCTGCAGTGCTTCAACAATGCCGGCAAGATCACTCACCGTGTCGAGCCGTTTGTTGATGTGCTGGCTGAGCTGTGTGCACATGTCTTCAAACTGCAGTGAGGTCACTGCCTGATTGACCAGACCGGCAATCGACTGACTTACATTGCCGGTGCCATTAATAACCTGCCGGGTTTTATCATTCAGATGCAACATCCGTGCTGAGATATCACCGACCTTGGTTTTGCAATCTCTCGCCATATCGGTATCGGCGGTGACCACATCAGAGACTTTTTTCAGCGCATCCTGCAGTGTGGTTTTGACGCTCATGGTGATGTCACTGATTTCATCGCTGAATGCATCGGATTTCTGTGACAGCTTTCTGACCTCATCGGCCACCACGGCAAAGCCGCGACCCGCTTCGCCGGCACGGGCGGCCTCAATCGCCGCATTCAATGCCAGCAGATTGGTTTGTGAGGCGATATCCTTGACGTCATCAAGCAGAGAAATAACACCGTCGACCTTGCCATTCATGGTTTCCAGCTTAGTCATCACCTGCTGACTTTCCTGACTGGTTTTCAGTACCGTATCTGCCAGATAGACGAGGACTGACTCGGTTTCCCGGATAAATTCACCGAAATTCTGTCCCTGCTCATCCTGGTCTATCAGGCTATGCAGCATCCGGTCTTCATACTCGGTCTGTTCATTCATGCCCTGAAAGCTGTCGGTGAGCTTGCTGATAGCATTGCTGATAAGACCGGCAATCTGACGGTTCTCATCCGCAATCTGTCTGAGCTGCTGTTGCAGTGTGTTCAAAGTTTCCCGGCTCAGTTGCTCCACTTCCGCCAGTGCTTCCCGTTCGCTGCTGTCATCTTCTACTGACAGTGGCAGTGCAGTTGGCCGCTTGAGCAGATAGACCGCCAGGCTGGACAACAACAAAAGTCCGGCAAGCCGCCAGTCCGCCAGCCAATATGCCACGGCTGCCAGAGTCAGCGTGATCACGCTGGCCGGCATAGCCTGTTTTAAAGCCTGTGTATCCATGTCTTTACCCCTGGTTCCCTTTTCTTTATCGACTCAATTTGAGTATTTCTTCAGCTATTTTTTGCAAAGGCACGGTTTTTTCTGCTGCCCCCAGTTTGAAAGCCGCGCCGGGCATGCCCCAGACAATGCTGCTTTTCTCGTCCTGCACCATGTTCTGTGCGCCTGCCTGTTGCATTTCCAGCATGCCCTGAGCGCCGTCATCGCCCATGCCGGTGAGCATGACACCGATGGCATTTGGCCCGACATGCTGAGCCACCGAACGAAACAGCACATCAACCGAAGGTTTATGGCGGGACACCGGCGGCCCGTCGTGAAGGCGACAGTAGTAGCGGGCGCCGCTGCGTTCCACTAAGAGGTGTCTATCACCCGGCGCGATATAGGCATGACCGGCCAGGATTTGCTCGCCATCTTCGGCCTGTCTGACCTGCATGGGAGAGAGCCCATTAACCCTGTTGGCAAAAGCGGCACTGAAGGCTGCCGGAATATGCTGGGTAATCACCACACCGGGCGCTGAGGGTGGTAAGGCACAAAGTACTTCTTTAATGGCTTCGGTGCCGCCGGTGGAAGCCCCGATAGCTATAATTTTGTCAGTAGTGCGCAGTGTGGTCGCCGTGGTTTTGGCAAGAATGGCATCCGCAGTCAGCTTCTGTTCCACCTGCAGGCCGGGCCTGGGCATCAAAGCCGAGACCGGCATCACTGCCGCCGCTTTGACCTTGGCGATGATCTCTTCAGCGTAGTCTTCGAGGGTATTGGACAAATCCAGTTTGGGTTTGGCGACAAAATCAAAAGCACCAAGCGACAGAGCTTCCAGGGTCACCTGCGCCCCTTTTTCAGTGAGGGTCGAGACCATGACTACCGGCATTGGCCTTAAACGCATCAGGTTACGCAGGAAAGTCACGCCATCCATACGCGGCATTTCCACATCCAGCGTCAATACATCCGGATTGAACTGTTTGATTTTGTCACGCGCCTGGTAAGGGTCGGAAGCCGTGGCCACCACCTCAATTGCCGGATCACTGTTGAGGATCTCACTCAGCAATTGTCTGACCAGGGCGGAATCATCTACCACGATGACTTTGAGCGGATTCATCAGGATGTCTGCCTAGAACAACTCAACATCGCCAGCCACTGGTTGCGTTTCCAGTTCGGCCACATAATGCTGTTCACGCTGAATCACCGTGTCGTTGTGCAGCGACCGTAAACGCTTGACCCGCATCGCACCGCTGTCGGGATGAAACACCACCTTGCGCGGATAAATATCGCCCAGATCCCTGGCCACAATATTGAGCCCTTCCAGCCGCGCATATTCGAGTACAAAATCAATATTGCGGCTTCCCACGTCATACATACTGCGGATGATACGGCCGCCACCGACCAGCTTCACCTCCATGTGCTCTCTGCTGGCACCCTGTTTCAGCATCTCGTTGATGAGGTATTCCATCGCCGCACTGCCGAAGCGGGTGGCCATATTCATCCAGCTGCGATTGTCGTCCGAGGAAACGGGCAGCATGAAATGATTCATGCCGGCCACACCGGCCTCGGGATCACGGATACAGGCTGACACGCAGGAACCCAGCGTGGTACAGAGGAGTTCATCAGGCTCCGTGGTGACATAAAACTCGCCGGGTAGCAGCTTGGCTGCCCAGGCGCCATGGTGACGATCCCAATAGCGATTGATATGTTCAAAGCCTTTCAGCGGCGGAGCCTGTAAAGTTCTGGCCAGCATCAGGAAAGCCGCCTGTAGATAGTATTTCCCAGAGAGGTAAAGCGTTCAGTGACTTTATACAAAGACTCGGAGTGGCCGATAAACAGATGCCCGTCGGCGACCAGTAAGTCGGCAAATCGATCGAAAAGTTTTGTTTGAGTGGGCTTATCAAAATAAATCACCACATTGCGGCAGAAAATCAGATCAAAGGGGCCGCGCATGGGCCAATCATGCAACAGATTCAGCCGCTTGAAACTCACCCTTTCCCTGATTTCAGGCTTCAGTCTGACCAGACCGGAATTGCTGCCACGGCCGCGCTGGAAGTACTGCCGCTGCTGCTCCGCAAGCTTGCTTATCCGCTCTTCACTGTAGATGCCGGCCTCGGCATGTTTCAGTACATTGGCATCCAGATCGGTCGCCAGGATTTTAATATCCCAGCCTGCCAGCTGATTGTCACCGGCCAGCGACATGGCGATGCTGTAGGGCTCTTCGCCGGTGGAACAGCCGGCCGACCAGATCCGGATTTTTCGGCTGTGGGCATTGCGTCGAAGCAGCTCAGGAATAAGACGCTGACGCAGGTAATCAAAGTGATGGGCTTCCCGGAAAAACGCAGTCAGGTTGGTGGTAATGGCATTGATCAGAAAATCCTGCTCCTGTGCATCACCCTGCTCAATCGCATCACAGAAAGCCTGGAAGTTACCGGCAAAATGTGAACGGATCCGTTTCGACAGGCGGCCATAAACCATGTCTTTTTTGGCTTCGCTGAGCGCAATACCGGTGTGCTCGGCGACAAAGGCGCGTAGCCGTTTGAACTGCCTGTCAGAAAAGATGAATTCGCGTCCGAGTGCACCGGTCATGGTTGTTCCTTCAGGTTGGAAGCGGGCAGCGTGCTGCCCACTGTCTCAACTAAAACTCATCCCATTCCTCGTCATCCTGCCGCGCCGGTGCCTGGCGGCCGAAGGCAGGCCGGGCCGGTTTTGCCGCTGCCGGACGCTGTCTCGGCTGAGGACGGCTGGCGACGGCGGCTGCTTGTTGTGGCGGCCGGCTCATTTCGCGGCCGGTGTGAAAGAAAGCCATCATCTGCTGCAGACTCTGGCCCTGTTCATCCAGTGACTCACTGGCTGCAGCGGCTTCTTCCACCAGCGCGGCATTCTGCTGGGTCATTTCATCCATCTGGGTAACGGCTTTGTTGACCTGCTCGATACCTGAAGTCTGTTCCAGCCCTGCTGCAGCGATTTCGGAGATAATGTCGCCGACTTTTTTGGCGCCTTCGACAATGTCTTCCAGGGTTCTGCCGGATTCATCCACCAGCGCCGAGCCTTCTTTTACTTTCTCACCGCTGTCATTGATGAGTTCTTTGATTTCCTTAGCCGCTGCGGCAGAACGCTGGGCCAGATTACGCACCTCGGAAGCCACCACGGCGAAACCGCGGCCCTGTTCACCGGCACGGGCCGCTTCCACAGCGGCATTGAGTGCCAGCAAATTGGTCTGAAAGGCGATTTCATCAATCACACCAATGATATCGGCGACTTTCTTGCTGGAAGCGCTGATCGCAGCCATCGCCTGAATCGCGTTCTGGATCACCGCACCGCCTTTTTCCGCCTTTTCACGGGCATCGACTGCCAGCTGGTTGGCCTGGCGAGCATTATCAGAGTTCTGTCTGACCGTGCTGGTCAGCTCTTCCATGCTGGAGGCGGTCTCTTCCAGTGATGAAGCCTGTTCTTCGGTACGCTGGCTCAGATCGACATTCCCCTGTGAAATTTCACTGGCTGCGGCGGAAATATTGATGGCGGCTTCGGTAATGTCCTGCACCACCGAGGACATCTTGTTGACGGTACCATTGATGGCCTGCTGCAGCTGAGCAAACTCACCTTCATATTCGCCTTCCATCAGCTTGGTCAAATCACCTTCGGCCATCGCATTCATTACTACGGCGGTGGATTCCAGTACCGTCTGCACTGTCATCTGCAGTTGTTTCTGCTCGGTGATATCGGCGGCAAATTTCACCACTTTATAGGGCTTGCCGTTGATATCAAATATCGGGTTATAGCTGGCCTGAAGCCAGATTTCCTTGCCGCCTTTACCGAGCCGTTTGTATTCGCCACTGTCGAATTCACCCCGGTTCAGCTTAGCCCAGAATTCGGCATAGACAGGACTGCTCGCGAGTTCCGCTTCCGCAAACATGCGGTGATGTTTACCTACGACTTCTTCCCTACTGTAACCCACGACATTGAGGAAATTATCGTTGATATCGATGATAGTGCCATCCATATTAAAGCTGATGACGCCCATCGCCTTGTTGATGGCATCAAACTGCCCATGGATATCGGCATTGCGCAGTTTTTCCTCGGTGACGTTATGCCACTCCAGCATATTACCGACATAGCTGTTGCTGTCATCATACATCGCAGTGACATTGAGCCTGAATGCCAGCGGGCCGACCTTGATATCAGCGGTATAAGGCAGATTATTCGGATCACTCAGAAGCTGGCGCTGATGTCGGGGATTCTTATGAAAGTCATCGATATTCGAGCCGACCAGGTTTTTAACACTGAAACCGGGAAAAGCGTGTCTGAGTATTTCTTCATGTTCACTCAGCATATTCAGCGTTGACTGGTTGGCGTAGGTGATATTGAAATCCCTGTCCACCATCATCACCGCGGTAACGGCACCATCCAGGGCCTTTGCCATGATATTGCTGAAATCATCTTCCTGTTTAAGCGATGTGACGGCCATATCTGATTCCTCCAGAGAATCATAAGCACTCAGCATATGCTGAGCGACTGCATTCAAAGTGTTATGCCAGGCGGCTTCAACTGAAGCCGTCCAGTTTTTTCCAGCCAGCCTGCCCATCACTGATAAGAGGCTGGTTTTAACCTTTTCGTAATCCTCGGCGCTGACACCATAACTCTGATGACGATGGCCGAGACCTTTAAGGTAATCCTGCAAAATCTCCGGTTTGCGCAGGTTGTTGACCAGCAGGATCAGGGCTGCAAGCAGCTTTTTCTGTTGCCCTGCGGCGGAGACGCCATCAAACAGCGGCTTAAGCTCGGGATAGTGAGAAAACAGATGTTGATAGAATTCCTTAACAATCTGTTCGCCCTGATCTGCCAGTTGCGCAAAGCTCTGTTCTACAATTTCAGTATCGGTTTTTGCCGGCTTTTCTTGAGTCGCTTTGACGGATTTTTTTGGCGTTTTTTCAATGCTTTGTTTCACCGTCGCTGCCGTTTCCCCGGCTTCCGGCTCCTGCGCCAGCCAGGCCAGCGGATCATTGCCCATCGCTTGTTTATTCTCAGCCATCGGCTGTTCTCCCGCTCATCAAATCCCGGGCCAGTGACAGGTAGTCTTCGGCGCCGGGACTGTTCTTTTTATAGTCAAAAATGGTTTTACCAAAACTCGGGCACTCGGCCAGTGCCACATTTTCCCTGACCGGCGTAAAAAACACCCTGCCCGGGAAATATTTCAAAATGCGGTTTCTGACCTCTTCAGTCAGCTTTCTCCGCATCTGCATCCGGGTCGAAACCAGCCAGAGCTTGATCCTGTGCCCGGCCAGTTCTTCCGCCCGTTTCAAAATCTGGATCATGCGTGACAACCCCTGCAAAGAAAGATAATCACCAGATACCGGTATCAGTAATTCACCGGCAGCAAACATCGCATTGACCCCGAGCAGACCGGAAGAAGGCGGACAATCAATCAATACGTAGTCATATTGTTTCAGCGTGGATTGCTGCAAAGCTTCACGCAGTCGGTGACCGCGCTGAATGCCGCCTTGACTGGTGTGCTCAAACTCATTCAGACGGGTACCGGCGACAATCAGATCCAGCCTGTCGCGGGCGTTAATTTTGATATCGTCGAGCGCAGCGCCATCCAGCAGCACACTGTCCAGTCCCGGCTGATTGTTATCAAAGCCGAGACTGGTCGCGACCTGGCCCTGTGGATCCAGATCCAGCAGTGCCACTCTCTGCTCAGACTGTGCCAGTGCATGGCCGAGATTGACTGTGGTTGTGGTCTTTCCGACCCCGCCTTTCTGGTTCATGATGGCGATTATGCGTGCTGGTTTTGGTGTCATCTTCAGCCAATCTGTTCACTGCTGAGCAATTTGTCGACGTCCAGCAACATGACCATCTTGTCATCCATGCGGGTGATGCCGGCAATAAATTCGGTACTGAGCTGTTCACCGAAATCGGGCGCTGGCTGGATTTCTTCCGGATGCACATTGTGCGCATCCGACACGGCATCAACAACGATGCCGACGGTACGCTGGGTCACATCCTGTACCTTAAGTACTACGACAACGGTGGTCTTGGTGTAAGGCTTGAATGGCATATCAAATAGCAGTCTGAGATCAACAATCGGCACAATCGCACCGCGCAGATTCAGCACACCGCAGAGATGAGCCGGCGTATTGGGAATCGGTGTCACATAATCCCAGCCCTTGATTTCCTGCACTCTGAGAATTTCGACACCGTAATCTTCCTGGTTGAGTTCAAAAGTCAGATATTGCTGCATACCGGCCTCAACACTGCCCATCACCTCGAACATGTCCAGAATTTCATTGCTTTGATTGAGTTCTATCATGACAAGTCCTAGGCGGCCCGGATGGTTTTAGCTGCAGACTGCTGAGGCGGGTTGCGATAAAGCGTCAGCAGACCGGAAATATCCAGAATCAGAGCCACCGTGCCGTCGCCCAGAATGGTCGCCCCGGCCATGCCGGTCACTTTGCGGTAATTGCTCTCCAGGCTCTTGATGACTACCTGTTGCTGTGCCAGCAGTTCATCCACCAGCAGGCCGACTTTGCGATCTTCGAACTCGACCACCACCAGCAGCCCGTCTTCCAGCCTGTCGCTGCGTGGTGTCAGATTAAATAAATCATAGAGACGGATAATCGGCACATATTCGTCGCGCAGGCTGTAAACCTCGCCTTTGCCAGTAACTTGTTTGACCGTGCCTGGCTTGATTTCCACTGATTCAATGATTGAAATCAGCGGGATGATATAGCGCTGGTCACCGACCTGGATGGTCTGGCCGTCCATTATCGCCAGCGTCAGTGGCAGACGGATGGTAAAGGTGGAGCCGACTCCGGCCGTGGAGCTGACCTCAACACTGCCGCCCAGACTGTTGATGTTTTTACGCACCACATCCATGCCCACACCGCGACCGGACACATCGCTGACCACATCGGCAGTAGAAAAACCGGGCATGAAGATGAGCTCATGAATTTTTTCCGGGCTCAGGCTCTCACCGCTGGCTACCAGACCGCGTTCAATCGCTTTACTGAGAATTTTGTCTTCATTGAGACCGGCGCCGTCATCGCTGATTTCAATCACGATGGTGCCGCCCTGATGATAGGCGTTGAGATGTAGTAAACCGGTTTCCGTTTTGCCGGCAGCACGGCGTTTTTCCGGTGTTTCCAGACCATGATCCAGCGAATTCCTGACCAGATGCACCAGCGGGTCACCGATTTTTTCCATTACGGTTTTATCGAGTTCAGTCTGCTCACCCGTCAGTTTCAGTTCAACCTGTTTACCCATTTTGGCACTCAGGTCATGCACCAGCCGTGGGAAACGGTTGAAAGCAAAACTGATCGGCAACATGCGTATCCGCATAATGCCTTCCTGCAACTCGCGGGTATTGCGTTCGAGTTGCTCCAGGCCATCAACCAGTTGCTGCAAGCGACTGGGATCGAAGTTTTCCCCCAGCTGACTCAGCATCGACTGGGTAATCACCAACTCGCCGACCAGATTAATCAGTGAGTCGACCTTATCGGTACCGACCCGAATAGACGACATGGCGGTTTCAGCCGTGACCTTTTTTGTTTCGGCAGGGTTGGGCGCAACAGCTGCTGGAACCGTAGCCATCTCATCATGAGCCGCTTCAACTTCAGCCTCTGCCGGTTTATGGTCTGCTTCATCCGGCAACGCTGTTATCGCTAATTCACAGTCGCCTTCAACCCATTCAAAGATTTCATTGACCTGTTCCAGTGCGACATCACCGCGAAGTTCAATGGTCCAGGCGAGGTAACAGTCTTCCGGCTCCAGATCACTGAACGCCGGTAATGCCGAGCTTTCCATCTGCACAGAGAGCTCGCCCAGTTCAGCCAGTTCATGCAGCATTCGCACCGGGTCGTTACCGGTTTGCAGCAGATGCGGGTGGGGTTTGAAATAGATATGCCAGCCAGATGGCTTGGTAAGCACGGGCGCCTCAGCCTCTTGTTGGCTGGCGGCGGTGGTACCGGATTGCAGTAAGGCTTCAAGCTCATGGCTGACCATTTCCGCTGACGCTTTATCAATCTCAGCGCCCTGCTGCACCGCGGTCAGCATCTCTCTCAACACATCCACTGATTGGAGTAAGGTATTGATGGCCTGCTGGCTGACATCACGCTCGCCATTTCGCATCTGATCCAGCAAGGTTTCCAGGCCGTGTGTAAATTCAGAGACCTGACTGAAGCCGAAGGTGCCGGCACCGCCTTTAATCGAATGCGCAGCACGGAAAATGGTATTGATGGTTTCGGCATCGGGCGAGCCTTCCTGCATACTTAGTAGCCCCATTTCCATGGCATCGAGGCCTTCGAAGCTTTCTTCGAAAAATACCTGATGAAACTGGGAGACATCAATGCTCATGACCGACTCCGACTCACTTGTGTAGAAACTCAGCCCAGTACTTTTTTGACTGTGGCGAGCAGTTGTTCCGGGTTAAATGGTTTGACCAGCCAGCCGGTGGCACCGGCGGCACGGCCTTCCTGTTTTTTATCCGGACCCGCCTCAGTGGTTAATACCAGAATGGGGGTGAAACGATAATTAGGTAATTGGCGCAATTCGCGGGTGAGGCTTAGGCCATCCATCACCGGCATATTGACGTCAGTCAGAACCAGATCAAATTTTTTCTGACGGGCGATCTCAAGCGCATGTTTCCCATCTTCTGCGTCTGTCACCGTGTGACCAGCGCCTTTGAGGGTAAATGCGACCATTTGCCGCATCGAAGCAGAGTCATCTACTGCCAAAATGTTTGCCATAACAATGTCACTCCTTATTAATGACTCAGGCCGACGCTAGGCATCCTGCCGATAAAATGCGTCCATGCCTAATATATCGACTGCGTCACAAAAAACCTTACTGGGTTCTGACCAAATCGTCACCAGACCCTGGGCCCGGGCATCGCGCTGAAAACTGTAAAAAAGCTGTAAAGCCGCGGTATCAATACGCTGCAGCTGACTGACATCGATACTGACTGCCTGGCCTTCAGCCATTGCTGCCAGTAACTGTGTGTAGATGTCTGCGCAGTGGGCGATGGTCAATTGTTCGCCACACTGAATGTCACTGATGCTGTTCAAGCCCTGCTCCTTAGAAACGGATAAAGCCATCGCTGCATTGTTCGATGACTTTCTGCCAGCGCTGATACCAGCTGGATTTCGTCTGCAGATAAAGCGCACTGTGCTGGACCGCGATTAATGGCTGCGCTGCCCTCGCTTTAATTGGAACATCCGGCTGTTTAGCTGCGTCATTATCAGTCATCTCAATACTCCTTTAGCTGACTTCGCAAGTACCTGTTTCGGGACTTGTGTTGTACACACTAATATCGGCAGCACAAGTAAAAAGATGACAACTATTTTATGAAATTTCTGTGACCGTCTGTGGCATGGCACAGTCAATCCCGGCGTGAACGGAGCCACATGGCATTGGTGTGTTCGTCATTGTCGCGTTGTTCGCGTTTTTGCTGTTTACGTTCTTCATCAGCACGATAGCGGTCCATCAATGAATCCAGCGCCTGTTCTTTATTTCGTGCCTGCAACCAGTTCTGCTGCTGGCGGTTAACCACTTGCTGGCTCTGATTGACCTGAAGTTGTTGCGCCTGAATCGCCTGATCCAACTGCGCAAGGAAGCCGCGCAGATCCAACGCTTTTTTGGCGGACATCTGCATCGGATCGCCCTGACGGAAGCGGGCCAGATATTCATCGCGATATTGCATCAGATCATCCAGCTGATTCTGCTCGCGCTGCAGTAAGGCATTCTGTTCACCCAGTTTGATAAGCTCCGACTCGGTGGTTTTCCGCGCCATATCAATCACAGGGTCCAGTTTCCGTGTTCGACTCATATTCCGCTCAATTCACTGTTTTTCTGGTTGTCAGAGTGCTAAAAACGCCGGTTTCCCTCTATCACGGCAGGTGTCTGATTGTGTCCCTGCCGGGGCTGATTCTGCAACTGTTTCCGCATATCGGTCACCTGCTGCAGACGCTGCATACTCTGTTGCCAGTTTACCGCCTGGTCCATACCTTGCCGCAACAGTTGCACTAAGGCCGGATACATCGCAATCGCTTCATCTATCAGCGGATCGCTGCCACGGCTGTAGGCGCCGACACTGATGAGATCCTGGTTCTGACGATAAGTAGAATAAATCTGTTTAAACTGTTGCGCGCGCTGCAAGTGCTCGGCGTCGACAATCTGCGGCATCACCCGGCTGATGGATGCCTCGACATCGACGGCCGGATATTGACCGGATTCCGCCAGCTGACGCGACAGCACAATATGACCATCCAGAATGGCACGGGCCGCATCAGCCACAGGGTCCTGCTGATCATCACCTTCGGTCAGCACGGTATAGATGGCGGTGATGGCACCGCCACCGGCAGGGCCATTCCCGGCACGCTCAACCAGTTGCGGTAACAGAGAAAACACAGAAGGCGGATAACCTTTGGTCGCCGGCGGTTCGCCGATAGCCAGTGCGATTTCACGCTGTGCCTGGGCAAAGCGGGTCAATGAATCCATTAACAGCAGGACCTGTTTCCCCTGATCACGGAAATATTCTGCAATCGAGGTGGCCAGCATCGCGCCATGCAGGCGCATCAGCGGCGAGTGATCAGCCGGAGACGCGACCACCACCGATCTCGACAGGCCCTCGTCGCCGAGAATATCTTCAATAAACTCTTTAACCTCACGGCCACGCTCACCGATAAGCCCGACCACAATCACATCGGCCTCGGTAAAGCGGGTCATCATGCCTAACAGCACACTTTTACCGACACCACTGCCGGCAAATAAGCCCATACGCTGTCCGCGCCCGACGCTGAGCAGGGCGTTTATGCTCTGTACACCGACATCCAGATGCTGACGTACCGGCGAGCGTGCCAGCGGATTGACCGGCTCGCCATGCAAGGGCATTTTATCTCTGACTTTGAGCGGGCCTTTGCCGTCCAGCGGCTTGCCGGCGCCATCAACTACCCGGCCGAGCATACTTTCACCGACCGGCACCTGGGAATCACTGCGAATCGGACGCACTTTGGCATTAGGCACCAGGCCGCGCATATCACCGGTGGGCATCAGATAGAGGGTTTCACCGGCGAAACCGACCACTTCTGCTTCGATCGGCTTCTGGCCACTACCCAGCACCTCGCAGCGACTACCGACCGGCGCCTGAAAACCGACGGCCTCCAGTGTCAGCCCGACCATTCGGGTCAGCCTTCCTTCGATAAGCACATCGCTGCTGTTGTCACCATCAAGCCGCTGTTGATATTCCTGCAGCTTCTGCTGCCAGATGGGCTGTCGATTAGTGTCCACCATCCGCATCTCCCCGCTCTTCACCGAGCAGTTTGCTGATCACGCTGTTAAGGCGTGCTTCAACAGTCGCATCAATGGTGGTGTCAGCCGTTTCCAGCCTGACACCGCCGCGGGTCAACAGCGGATCTTCAATCCATTGCCTTGAACTGTCTTCGCCATCCATAGACAGGCCTTTCTGGATAATGGGCAGATCATCGGGATGGACATAGATCTTGAGCTTGCGATCACTGATAGGCAGCGCCTGCAAGGCAGCGCGCATCGCCCCTATCACATGCTCCGGCTCCTGTTTGAGTTCACGCCGTAAAAGCTGGCGGGTCATAGTGATGGCGAGATTGACCAGATCCTGCTCAATCTGCTGGTCGAGATCACTGAGGGGCTGTTCGAGACTGCCGAGGATCTGCTGCAGGTAGGCAAGTTGTTGCTGAATATCTTTCTGTCCGGCCTGCTGCCCGGCTTCAAAGCCTGCCTTATGACCTTCTTCAAAACCGGCTTTATAACCTTCTTCCTGCGCCTGCTGCTGCAAGGCTTCGATGGCTTTGACATCAAGCATGCCGGCATCGTCTTCTACATCACTGACAGACACCATACGAGGTGCCTCCCAGCGCTCGAAAGCATCGGCCAGTTCTTCAGCGGATAGAATATTGGTGTGCCTGGTGACCAGGGTATCGTCAGATGTAGTCATCGCCGGCTCCACCGCCCAGCATGATTTCCCCTTTCTCGGCCAGGTTGCGCGCTGTCGCCAGAATCGCTTTCTGCGCTGTCTCAACATCACTCAATCTGACCGGGCCCATGGCCTCAAGATCATCACGCATCATTTCAGCGGCACGTTGTGACATGTTTTTGAGGAATTTCTCTTTCAGCGTCTCGTCGGCGCCCTTAAGTGCCATTTGCAGCTGATCGGTCTGTATTTCACGCATCAGGGTCTGAATACTGCGGTCATCGACCTCATTCAGATTATCGAAGACAAACATCAGATCTTCAATGTTCTGCCCCAGATCCGGCTCGGACTCTTTGATCCTGTCCATGATCGCCGCTTCACTGGCACTGTCGAAGAAGTTGAGTATATCCGCCGCGGTTTTCAGACCGCCCACCATGGTTGTCTGGGCGCCGGCATTGCCGCTGAATTGTTTTTCCAGAATTTCATTGAGCTCGGTCAGAGCTGAAGGCTGTACGCCGTCAAGCGTCGCGATGCGCAGAAGAATGGTGGATTGATCCCTTTCCGGAAACTGCGACAACACTTCTGCTGCCTGATCGGCGTCGAGGAAGGAACAGACGATCGCGATGATCTGAGGATGTTCCAGCCGGATGACTTCATAGATAGCACGGGCATCCATCCATTTGAGCTGTTCCAGGCCGTTGGTGTTACTGCCGGAGAGAATCCGGTCCAGCAGACTGCCTGCACGATCTTCACCCAGGGCACCGACCAGCATTTTGCGTACATAATCATGGGAACCGATACCGAGGCCGGTTTCCTGCTCCACGGTGGTGACAAAATTGCCGAGCACATTCTGCACTTCTTCACGGGTAACGTTCTGCAGTGTCGCCATCGCCTGACCGACTTTCTGCACTTCTTTCGGGCTCATGTGCTTGAGCACTTCTGCCGCATCGGCTTCACCGATTGAGCGCAGGAAAACCGCTGCTCTTTCAGTACCACTCAGTTTTCTGACTTCTTCGGCCATCAGGCATCACTCGCTGTCCAGTTCTTGACCACTTGTGCTACCAGCGCGGGATCTTGCTGCACCAGGCTACGAACATTACTTAATTGCTCTTCCATTTGGTCCGAGCCTTTGGCAAGTTTAGCAATCTCCTCACTGCTGACGCCACTCTTATTGGAGAGCGCCTGTTCAGGCGTCATGCTGGTTTCAGTGTTATTCGCCTGTGCCGGCACCTTCGCCATATCACGGAAGGCCGGACGAATCACGCCGAATATCAGGAACAAGACGACCAGGGCGCCAGCAGCCTGTTTGGCCACCGTCCAGACCCAGGCCTGCTCCCAGATCGGTTTTTCCGGCAATGGTTCCAAGTTCTCAGGCGCAGCAAAGGCTGCATTCACGATATTGAGACTGTCACCACGAGCCTGGTTGAAGCCGATGGCATCTGTCACCAGCGCATTGATGCGGTTCATTTCGGCTTCGGACAACGGTGTGGAAACGACATTACCTTGTGCATCGACGCTGCGGCGTTCATCGACCAGCACCGCGACACTCAGTTTTCTGACTTCGCCGGGCGCAGCACGGGTATGACTGATAGTACGATCCAGTTCAAAGTTACGGGTTGCACTCATGGTTGACGACTCAGGACGAGGTGCCGGAATCGGGTTGCCCTCTTCGTCGACATTGGTGGTTTCTTCAGGCGCCACACCGCCACCCGGTGGCTGATTACTCAATGCACCCGGCACACCTACAGCACCGGCGGAGCCAACCCGTTCTTCTTCACGGATCTGCTCACTACGCAGCGCCGTCATATCCGGGTTATAGCTTTCCTGAGTCTGCTCGGTCATAGTGAAATCAATATCGGCGACCACCTGAGCACGGACCCCATTCATGCCGACAATCGGCGTCAGGATATCTTCGATACGCCGGATGTAGAGCTGTTCCACCTTCTGGGTGTATTCCAGCTGGCTGTCGCTCATGGCGATACCGGTATCACGCTCAGGCTGGGTCAGCAAATTGCCGCGCTGATCGACCACAGTGACATCTGAATTCGTCATATTGGGCACACTGGAAGCCACCATATGGGTGATGGCATTGACATGACCTTCTTCCAGGCTACGGCCGGCGTAGAGATTCACCACAACAGAAGCGGTCGGGTCCTTACGGTCACGGACAAATACTGATTGTTTCGGGATGGCCAGATGAACACGGGCACTTTTGACGTTATTCAGCTCACTGATCGAACGTGACAGTTCTTCTTCCAGCGCACGCTGGTAACGGGCACGTTCAATAAACTGACTGGTGCCAAAGCCCTGATCCTGGTTCAGCATTTCCATACCCTGAGAAGTACTGCGCGGCAACCCTTCTGCAGCAAGTCGCATGCGCAGGTTCTGTACTTCACCGGCCGGCACCATCAGGGCACCGGTTGCCGGATCCAGTTTGTAATCGACGGCCATCTGCTGCAGCACTTCGACGACTTCGGTCGACTCCTGCGGCGCCATATTGGAAAACAAGACCTGATAAGACGGAGTCTGAGACCACATCAATACCCAGCCGCCGACGGCAATGCTGGCCGCAATCGCAAGCAGAAACAGCATTTGCTTGACCACCGGCTGACGGGTGACGTTGTTCTGCATCGCGGCCAGCGGCGTAGTCGGCCGCGGGCGGGGTGCATTCATATTGGCTTGGTTGGCAGTGGTGGCCGGTGCGTTTTCCATGGCTTTCTCTAATCAGGCTGGACAGGTTAAATCGACATGCGCATCACTTCCTGATACGCCTCTACCATTTTGTTACGGACCTGCATGGTCGCCTCGAAAGCCACACTGGCTTTTTGTGATGCAATCATGACATCGACCAGATTGACGTTGGGATCACCCATTTCAAAAGCCGTTTTCAGGTCACCTGAACTTTGCTGCAATTCATTGACCTGACCGACGGCATTCTGCATCACTTTGGAGAAATCCACCCTATCACTGTTCTGCGCTTCCTGTGCCGGCATCGGTTTGACGTTGTCATTGGCCTGGGCCTGCATCGCACGCATCTGGGTCAAGAGCTGGTTCGGGTCAATCGCGTTAATCATGAATCTCTCCCACGGGGTAAAAATAACTGGCGGATAGTTCAGAAAGTCTATGCAGACTTCTTGCCAGTTTTATCGGGTACATCTACGCCCTGATCGCGAAAGCGCGCTATCTTGTAACGCAGCGTACGTTCACTGATACCCAGTTCCCGGGCAGTCAGGCGGCGGCTGCCCTGATTCTTTTCCAGTACGTCGAGAATATGACGCTGTTCCTGACTACGCAGATCCTGAGAGTCCGGCATCGCGGTGACGCTTGCCGGGGTCTCAACATGCATGGGAGTCTGTTCGGCGCCGGACAGGGCTTCAAACGCAATATCATCGCCGCTCAGCGTTTCACCGCTTTGCAGAATCAGCGCCCGCTGCAGCACATTGTCGAGTTCACGCACATTACCGGGCCAGCTGTGTGACAGCAGTTTGTCACGGGCAGACTGATCCAATACCGGCGCGACCCGGCCATTCTGGCTTGCATGCTTGCTTAAGAGCCGTTGCGACAGAGCCAGAATATCGTCGCGACGCTCACGCAGTGGTGAAATCTGCAGCGGGAAGACATTCAGACGATAAAATAAATCCTCCCGGAAACGACCAGCTTTGACCTCGTCACGCAGCGTGCGGTTGGTAGTTGCCAGCACTCTCACATCCAGCGACAAGACCTTGCGACCACCGATGCGTTCGACTTCTTTTTCCTGCAGCACGCGCAGTAGTTTGGCCTGCAGGGCCAGGTCCATTTCCGATATTTCATCGAGCAGAATGGTGCCGTGATTGGCCTGTTCGAATTTACCGGCATACGCCTGGCTGGCACCGGTGAAGGCCCCTTTTTCATAACCGAATAAAGTGGCTTCCAGCATATTTTCCGGAATCGCCGCACAGTTAATCGCAACGAAGGGTTTATCAACGCGCGAAGAATGACTGTGGAGATAACGCGCCAGCACTTCCTTACCGGTACCGCTTTCGCCATTAATTAATACGGTGGCATCACTGTCGGCCACGCGCTTGGCCAGAGCCTGCAATTCTCTTGAAACGCGGGATTCGGCGACCATATCGCTCTCTTCCTGTCCCAGCTGGCTGACATAGCGCTGCACCCGGGCAAGCAGTTCATCGGCTTCAAACGGTTTCAGCAGATAATCCGAGGCGCCCTGGTGCATCGCTTCTACCGCACTTTGCACTGTGCCGTAGGCCGTCATCATCACCACCGGCAGATCCGGCATCATGGCTTTGGCTTTTTTCAGCAGTGTATGGCCGTCCATCGGCTGCATCTGCAGATCGCTCAGTAGCAGGCTCACCGGCTGACTGGCAATGGTATCCAGCGCTGACTGGCCATGCTCCATACCGGTAACCTGGTAGCCGGCCAGTTCCAGTGTGTCGCACAAGGCGCCACGCAGATTGGCATCATCTTCTACGACCAGAATGGTGGACTGATTCATGAAACACACTCCTGTTGTACTGCCGCTGCCGCATCGGCTTGAATTTTTGACTGGTAAATAGGCAGGCGCAGACCGAAAGTACTGCCTTCGCCTTCATCGCTCTCAATCCACAGCTCGCCTTTGTGGGCCTTGGCGATTGACTGCACGACGGCAAGGCCGAGGCCGGTACCGTTGGCACGGGTGGTGTAGAAAGGGGTCAGGATCTTGTCACGATCTGTTTCGCTGATTCCGGGACCATTGTCCTCGACACTGATATCAATCCAGGCCTGATTATTGTCTTCCACAAACTCGGCGAAAATACGGATGATGCCCGCTTCACCGCAGGCCTGACGTGCATTGTTAAGAAGATTATTGATGGCACTGGCGAGTGCAGCCTGACTGCCATACACATGGCCGTCATTGATATTGTTATGAATGCTGATCTGGAATTGTTCCGATTGTGGCTGTGACTGAAACTGCTGCAGTACTTCATCAAGCAGGCTGCTGATCGCCACCGGAGAGGTTGAAGCCATGCTGCCACGGGAAAAGGCCAGCATGTCACGTACCAGTTGCTCCATATGTGTCAGGCTGTGCTTGAGACGGCCGGCAAAGCGTTGTCTGACAGCGGGCTCACTGTCTTCTTTCAGCAACGGCGCCAGATACAGCAAAGCCGAAGACAGCGGGGTTCTGATCTGGTGTGCCAGCCGTGCTGCGACTTCGCCCATGGTCGATAAACGCTGCAGATGCGAGACCTTATTCTGCAATGCACGCGTGTCGGTCACATCCTGCAACAGGATGATCTGACCTGGCTCATTGCCCATCGGACTGGTGGAAATATGCACCAGGCGGCCGTCACGCAAAGACACATCATGACCATCGCCGGGTTGAGGACTGAAAGCGCGATCAATAATGTGAATCCAGCGTTCGCCCGACAGCGGTTCACCCAGCAAATCAATCGCTGCGGCGTTCGCTTCCTGCACGATGCCTTCACCATCAATCACAATGACACCGGCCGGTAATACCTCCAGCAAACGGCTATGCCGGTTTGCCAGGCTATCCGCCTGCTGCTTGTCAGCGCTGGGTTGATGCTGCCAGGTCTGGCCTGCCGGCTGCCAGTACTGCTCGGCCTGCTTCAAAGCTGAGGCACGGCCGACCGGCGGACGGACGATGTCGGTATTTGCGGTTGATAGTTTCAGGTTCATATTGACTGCTCCCAATGGCTTGATGCCGTTCGAGAGGGAGATAGCAATTACTATGCCTGAAACTTTTTATATTATTTTACAATAACTTGTAGAGCAAAGCGGCGCAGCAGTCAAAAGCCCGACACTGTATCGACTGGCTTATTCACCTTCGCGTTGAATGCCATATTTACGCATCTTCTCAACCAGGGTGGTGCGTCGCATTTTGAGTTTCTGGGCAGCATGCGCCACGACACCGGCAGCTTCATCCAGCGCCTGTTTAATCAGCATATACTCGAGGTTGGCGAGATGTTCTTTCAGATCCAGCCCCTCTTCCGGCAGACTCTCCAGCGATTCAGCAAGATTGGCTTCAGAGGGTTGTTCCGCGGGTTTGGCCACGGTCTCCGGCAGATTGCGGGCATTCTCCGCTTGAGGCACTGCATTGATAATCGCGGTGATTTGCTCGGGCAGTTCTTCGCCTTCCAGCTGATATTTGGCGGGCAGGTCGTCGTAGTCAACCGTGGCATAGGGATAGAGAATGACCAGCCTTTCCACCACATTGGCCAGTTCCCGCACATTACCGGGCCAACTGTAACGGCACAGTGAAGTCATCGCTGTCTGAGTCAGTTTCACCGTGCCCCGATTTTCATGCTCGATACGTTTAATCAATTCATTGACCAGCAACGGGATGTCTTCGGGCCGCTCTCTCAGCGACGGCATTTCAATCGGGAATACATTGAGACGATAAAACAGATCCTCACGGAAACGGCCATCAGTGATATGTTCTTCGAGGTTGCGATGGGTCGCAGCAATCACCCGGACATTGGCCGTCTGGGTTTTGTTACTGCCGACACGCTCGAAAGTACGTTCCTGCAATACGCGCAGCAGCTTGACCTGCATCGGTAAGGGCATATCGCCAATTTCGTCCAGGAACAGGGTGCCACCCTCAGCCAGCTCAAAGCGGCCTTTACGCGCGGTGATAGCGCCGGTGAAAGCACCTTTTTCATGGCCGAACAATTCACTTTCCAGCAGCTCGCCCGGAATAGCGCCACAGTTTACCGGCACAAAAGGTTTATCCCGGCGGCTGGAAAAATGATGCAGGTTACGGGCAACAACTTCTTTACCGGTGCCCGACTCCCCGAGGATCAGCACGTTGGCTTCGGAGTCAGCGACCTGATCAATCATCCGCTGCACTTGTTTGACAGCACGGCTGTTGCCGACTAAAGAACGGAAAAGGCTGCCGTTTGTGGTTTCATGCCGTTGCGTTTCGCCCCGGTAAATCGTGGCCTGCTGCAGCGCATTACTCAGCTGCGGATATTTGATCGGAAAACGCAGTGAACCAATAGTACCCGGAAATTCGATGCTCTCGGCACCGGGCAGGTCCAGCGTGAAAACCGGCACACGGGCTTCATGATTAACAAGTTCACGTAACAGCTGTTTGGTGGTGTGACGGCTCCCGCAATCACCGATTATCGCCATCACGATATCATTGAGGTTGTCGATCTGGTCGAACCAGACTTCCGGCTCATCGACGATCACCGGCTGACAGTTAACGAATTCAATTAAGGTCGATAGCATCTCGCGCCGATCAGTGTTTTCCTCCACTACCAGCACATGATTTCCACTCATATTCACTCCAGCCTTGCTCACAGATCGACGATGTTGAATCGCTTATTTTCAAGCATGGAGTTAAGCATTTTTACCGCGTGATTGTCAAAAAAATGACAGGGTGATTTGTAGGGGTTTAGACAGAGCGATAAGCTGCTGCGGCATGTTTTTTCTGGGTAAACCGGCTCATCTCTATTTGCAGCTCTTGTCTGGCCTCAGCACAATATTTTTCGACTTGCTGATTCAACTCGATCAGTTCGTTCATTAACGGCCTTGCTTCAGCAGGATCGACATCATGCGGTAAGGGAAAAGCCTGCTCGAGAAGACTTGCCCTTTCAGCGTCAAGCTGCGCTATTTTTGACCACTCAGCCTGCTGTGCCGCGGAAAGCATGGCTCTGGTATTGGCAATCGCTGCTTGCAATACTTCCATTTCACGCATTAGTGGTACTCAGCAGGAATGCCGTCCCAACCTTCTTTGATTTCTTCAATCAAATGGGTGACTTCGTCAAGAATCTCGACATCGTTGTTGAGGTTGGCATCTAACAAACGACGATTAATATAATCGTAGAGAGCATCAAGATTCCCGGCTATCTCCCCGCCCTGTTCTTCATCAAGGCTGGATCTCAAACCTTCGATGATGCGAATGCACCAGGCGATTTGACGACCTTTTTCAGCAATTTCATTACGCGCTATGCAACCTTTTGCAGTAGCTAATCTTGCCAGGGCACCTTCCATCAACATCTGAATGATGCGATAAGGTGAAGCGTAATTCACTTCAGATTCGATAGCGTTGCGGCCGTAACCTTCCAATGCTTTCTTATTCACCATCTCCTGCATACTCCAACCTTTACTGTTATGACTAGTTTACTTGTTCAAAGCGGACAACTGCGACATCAGATAATTACCCTGAGAGTTGAGGCTGCTTACCAGGGTATCCATCGCCACATATTGCGCTCTGATACGTTCCTCAGTCGTCGCCAGTCTTGCTTCCATCCGGTCCCGCTGTCTGTCGATAGTGTCGAGACGTGCATTGAGCCCATCCTCACGTGAATCGATCAGTCCATCGGTTTGTAACCATCCATCAGCCAATGAGTTCAGGCGATTGGCAAAACCCTCGCCTTCTGCCGAGAACAGATTGACGAAAGAACTGAAATCGGAATCCAGAAGTGATGAAACCTGCTCTTCATCTACTTTCATCTCACCAGTTTTATCTACTGAAACCCCGGCCTCGATCAAATAACGAAAACTTGAACCGGTGATCGATGAGCCAGAGTTAAAAACATCACGCATCTGACGTTCGATGGTTAACAGCGTGCTATCTGCTTCCAGTTGTCCGTTACGCTGGGATTTGATCTCTTTCATCAAATCATTGTATGCGGTGGCAAATTCTTTCACCGACTCAAGAATCGCATCGTCATTGCGCGTGATTTCAAGGGTGGATGAGCCCATAGACTTGGCATTGATAGTCACCCCTTCAATCGCCCCGCTGATGGTATTTGAGCTGCTGGTTACAGTGAAATTATCGATTTCAATGACCGCATCGGAGGCGCTGGTAATCGCTGTCATGTTCGCATTGACAAACGCTGAGAGGCCGCTGGCATCTGTATCATTGCCATCAGAATCTCCAGAAACCGTTACTGAGACCGCGTTTTCAGTGCCGGTATCTTCAGATGTGAGCACAAGCCTTGATCCGGCATCATCGGTGATAATCGATGCCACTACTCCGGTGTTATCCGTAGCGTTATTGATGGCATTTCGAATACCCGCCAGAGAGTTATTGCTGCTGTCAATTGTCACATCAAAACTTTCGGAGCCGACAGCAATAGACAGGCTACCCTGCCCCAGATTAGTGGTATCGGTAAAAGCCGACGATGCCAGCTTGTCACGCTGTGCGAGTGAGCTGACATTGATGTTGTAGGAGCCTGTGACAGCATCACTGTTTGCCGACGAAGTGAAAATGTCTTCGTCCTCTGAGCTGGACTGGAATTGTTTAAACGCTGAAGCAGAGGCGAGCGATTCCATCGCTGTTTGAAAAGCTGAGAGTTTACTTTTGAAAGCACCATAAGCACTGATCTGTGCATTAATGATTTTTTCTTTGCTTTCTAGGCGAGCCAGCGGCTGACGCTCGATTTGCATCAAACTGCTGACGATGTTTTCCAAGTCCAGCCCCGTACCGACACCGAGCGATGTGATTGTGGCCATAGTCTCTACTCCGACAAAACGATAAAGTTAAGTCTGCAAATTTCAGGCCATCAGGCCTGGGTTTCTAGCAAGATTCCGCGATATTTTTCAACCGCATTGCGGATCCGCAAAATTTCCTCTGAAGGAATCTGGCGGACCAGCTCTTCCGTTTCAGAATCAACGACTTTTATCACAGTGTCGCCGCTTTCATCATCGACGGTAAACTGCAGACTTCGATTCAAGTTCTGCATGTATCCATTTAATTCAGCAACCTTATCACGCAAAGCTTCTGTTCGCTCTTGCTGCTGTTCCCTCTGCTGCTCAAGTCTTTGTAGTGCTGCTTGCTCTCTTGCGGCAGATGACTCAGTAACAGAGTCAGTCTGAACCGGTTTGATGGCCGGTTTAGACTGACCAGTAACTTGGTTTTGCACTGATTGAAGGCCAGATTGCACTAATACTTCGTTATTAGCCATTGTCTTCCTCCTAACCGTGAAACGGCATAAGCCCGGAGAGTACATTACCCACCAGGCTTATCCCTTTCATCACCTTGTTCCTTGCTTATGCTTATCCAAGCAGCGACAACGCTGACTGAGGAATAACATTAGCCTGAGAAACAATCGATACACCAGCCTGTTGCAGAATCTGCGCTTTGGTCAGGTTGGCAGTTTCAGCAGCAAAGTCTGCATCAACAATACGGCTGCGGGCAGCAGTAGTGTTTTCAGAGAAGCTTTGCAGGTTTGAAATAACAGCTTCGAAACGGTTTTGAATCGCACCGAAGGTCGCACGCAGCGTACTGACGGTGTTGATGTCAGAGTCCAGAGTACCCAGAGCAGTATCCGCACCACCTGAAGTGCTGACGTTAGCAGTAGTCAGGGACAGAGAAGAAGCACTGACCGATACGGTATCACCGCTGTCCTGGCCAACCTGAATAGACAGGCTCAGACCACTCAGTACCGCAGTACCGTTAAATTTGGTGCTGCTGATAATACGGGTGTTTTCTGCTTCCAGCTGTGTCACCTCGGCTTGCAGACCGGTACGGTCGGTAACAGTACCGTTAGCAGACTGAACCGCGATTTCACGGATACGCTGCAGGTTGTTACTGATTTCAGCCAGGGCACCTTCAGCAACCTGAGCCAGTGAAATACCGTCAGCCGCGTTACGGGCTGCCTGGTTGGCACCGCGGATGTCTGCAGTCATTTGTTGTGCTGTGTACAGACCAGCTGCATCGTCTTTAGCGCTGTTAACACGCAGACCGGAAGACAGACGTTGCAATGCTGTGTTCAGGGTGTCCTGTGATTTGTTCAGGTTACGCTGTGCATTCAGTGATGCGATATTAGTGTTTACTACTAATGCCATGAGATTAACTCCCTCATAGATGCGAGTTCGTCCTCGCTTTATACATGGCGGACAAACTATGCGAATCCAGTTTTTACCGCCTCCGAAAACATTAGCGGCAGCAAGGAAGTAAATCTTTAGTTTATTTTAAAAAAAAATTGGTCAGGCTCGAAAACCTGACCAAATTCTCTAGTTTGAAACGGATTAGCCCTGTAACAAGGACAATGCATTCTGAGGCAGTGTATTAGCCTGAGCCAGAATAGAAGTACCAGCCTGCTGCAGGATCTGGGCCCGGGTCAGCTTGGCCGTTTCTGCTGCAAAGTCGGCATCCAGGATCCGGCTTCTTGCCGCACTGGTGTTTTCAGACAGACTCTGCAGATTCGAAATAACAGCCTCGAAACGGTTCTGGATCGCACCAAAGGTCGCACGCAGGGTGCTGAGATTATCAATATCTGTATCCAATGTGGTTAAGGCAGTCGAAGCCCCTGCAGAAGTGGACACATCTGCGGTCGTGGTGCTTGCCGCTGTCGCAGTAACAGTCACAGTATCACCGCTGTCAGCACCGACCTGGAAACTCAGCGAAACACCACTCAGCACCAGCGTGCCATTGAACTTGGTGTTGGCGATGATACGGGCATTCTCGGCTTCAAGCTCGGTCACTTCGGCTTGCAGACCGGTTCTGTCTGTCACTGTGCCGTTAGCTGATTGCACAGCGATTTCACGGATCCGTTGCAGGTTATTGGTAATTTCTGCAAGCGCACCCTCCGCCACCTGGGCGAAAGAAATACCGTCAGCCGCATTACGGGCTGCCTGATTGGCACCACGGATATCGGCCGTCATTTGTTCTGCGGTATAAAGCCCTGCCGCATCATCTTTGGCGCTGTTTACGCGCAGACCGGATGATAAACGTTGCAGTGCCACATTCAGTTCATCTTGCGATTTGGTCAAATTGCGCTGTGCATTCAACGACGCAATATTGGTATTCACGATTAATGGCATTTAAGTTCTCCCATTGCATTTTGATTGCCCGCACGCAGTGGCAAAGCAGGCTCGATGGGAGTAAAGCAGTTTGTATACCAACTTTATAAAACGCCCGAAAATAAATCCTAAAACACTGTTTTAATTATACTTTCAAAGCATCCAGCCATTCATCAAGATGATCCTCCAAGATAAAATTCTGGCGGACCCAGTCAGCGAGTTGCCGGCCCTGAGCGGCAATTTTCTCCGGTTTTTCCAAAGCGGCAAGAATGTGTTCTTGCCAGACATGCGGCTCATTCTTCACCCGTGTCACCGGCGGATCCAGTTGCTGATAGGGATGGATATCCGTGGCAATAACCGGCCAGCCCATAATGCCGTATTCGAGCAGACGTAAATTACTCTTGGCTTCATTAAAGGGGTGCATATCCAGCGGAGCCAATGCCAGATCAAGGTTCAGTTCAGCAAGCTGTTGAGGATAGCGATCAAACCTAACGAAAGGGTGAAACTCCCTGACAAAAGGTCTTATCTCCGGCGGGCACATGCCCATGAATATCCAGTCCACTTTGTCAGCAAGGCCCCTAACCACATCGGTCATCAAATCAAGGTCGCCCTGGTGCTGCCAGGCACCAGCCCACCCGACCCGTGGCTTAGAACTGCCACGAGCTGGTTTTTGCAGTGACAACCAGCGTTTTGCTTCAAGACGATTGGGGATGATCTGGACATCATTACAAAATTGACGGCATAGCTCTGCCAAAGGCTGGGTCGTCACAATCACTCTATGACATAGTGCCAGTGTTCGGCGCAATCGATATCGCATATCACGAAAAACCTGCCGGCGCCGATCACTTAATGGCGGCAAATCAGTGACCAGATCATCCAGCGAAAAGATGATTTTGATATCGGTGTGATGACAGACATTGACCAGGAAGTCATAGAGCCTGTCGCTCAGTGCCTGTTGAACATAGATCACATCAGCCTGCAGCCGGTTTAATTCGAACAGGCTCGGCAACCGGGGCTGCTCCTTCAGTTCATGATCGGGCAGCCAGCTGACTTGTACCAATCCAGCTTCTTCCAGGGCAGCGAGCGGTGCTTTTACCCGATACTGACCAGTACCGGAGCTGTTCAGAGGCAATGCCAGGACACGGAGTTTATCTCTGATTCGGGGATCCCAGCGGCAGATAATTTGAGTTTCGGGCAGAGACTGGCGCTGATTCAAACCCAGATTAAAATTATAAAAAGCATCATTTGCAAAAGCTGTATGCCATTTCTGCAGTATGACTTCATTATCATCATCAACATAAGCGCTGACGCCATTATGAGTTTCAGCCTGCTTGATATCCTGAAATACCGTAGCGTAAGGCGTCCATATGATGCGCCCATGCTTGGACTTCTGTTTCAGACACAAGTCGGTAATCAGGTATTTGCTGTCGGCCAGAGAATCCGTGGCCAGACCTCCGGCCTGATTGAAGTGCGTTTTGCTGATAATCAGGCAGGCAGATGAAACACTGCTGTATTCCTGAATACAATGCGCTCTTTCCATGTAGCCCGGCTCAGAGATATCCCTGCCAGCATACAAACCATAGACGTCATCACTACAACCGAGAACGCCGCCAGCATGGACAATTTTATTATCGTCGTTGATGATTCTGGCACCGACGACAGCGACATCCTCACGTTGTACCTGGGGTAATAATTCAGAAAGCCAGTTAGCGTTGATAGTTCTGGCATAGCAGGAAAGCAAAACAAGATAGTCGCCTCTCGCTTCAGCTGCCGCCGCGTTAATCGCTGCCGCATAACTCTTGTCACCTGTCTGGATGACTCGAAACCGATCCTGCATACGCTGTTGTTGTAATGCATAAATAGCTTGCAGGTCTTCAATCTCGCTATTGACATCCACCACTATAATTTCATAGTTGGGATAATCCGTACTGACAAAGATCTCATCAAGACACATAGACAACTGCGTTGCCTGGTTTCGGTGGGCTATCAGTATAGACACCAGAGAGTTTGCTTTGGGTTTGAACTGGGTCTGAAAACGGTTCTTATGTTCAGGGTGTGAAATGGTTACCGGCAGATTGAGCCGCTTGAAATGGCCGTGACGAATCAGCCATTCATTCTCAGTCAGGGTTGCACTATCGTTATCTACTGTCACTGTCGTGCAGAGTACATCCGCTATATGGGCAAAGGCAGATTCGCCATACTGCTCAAACACCTTAAATGCGAGGTCCGTAGCATAGACGTAAGCAAATCTGGTGTAGCCCCCCACAGCTTCAAATGCCTGACGGCTTACCGTCAGCCCCCGTCCCAGATAGGACCAGGCACGCAGATAATCGAGACTGAAGGCCGGTTTAAACTGTAAAGTCTTACCCGATACCTCATCGCAGTATATAAAGTGTTTATGTGGCTGATAGTTAATCGTTTCAGCAAAGCTCAGTAAGGCATGCGGCGCCAGCGTATCACCAGGCACTAACTGCATTATCCAGTCCAGCCCTGCAGCTTTCACGGCGGCTTCAATGCTTTCGTTAATACCCTCTTCTATTTTTAGCCACTCAATATTTGCCGGCGTATCCTCAAACACTGCCGGAGCTTCAATATCGCTTAATATTGTGAGCCCCCATGCAGTGTAAAGCTGCTCCTGCAAACTGCTTAAGCTTATTGCCAGTTGTTGTAACTCATGACTGTTAACCAGCATGATCAGATGAAAACCTGGCTGAACCTGCCAATCAGAAGCTAAACGCTCAGCCATAATGCCAACCCGCGCTTCGGTCAATGGATGTTGATGTAGCCATTTATTTGACTGACTGAGCTGTTCAAGACTCAATGGCAGCGGCACCGATTGGGAGGGCTGAATACGTTCCAACACCGGCCCAACCCAGTCACTTGAGAAATCATTGACAGTGGAAAACCCCGTTCTGGTGGCGTGCAGAAACCACTTCACATGGTCGATACATTGCTGCTCCAGGCGCTGGTAATCTGCTGCTGCTTGATTGACTGTTGCTTTAGCAGTTGCCAGTGCCGATGGATCGGTACCAAAAGCAATGCCCGGCCCCTGAAAATCCTGCTCAGTTCCTTGCAAATAAGGCGTCGGTACCATAGCTACCGGGCATCCGCATAATAAAGCCTCTGCCACGATCGATGAGGGCTCATAACAAAACAGCAACTCACTTTTGCGGAGTATTGCCGCCAGTTCTGTCTGGCTGAGCGTGACATCCTGACAAAGACTTTTCGCGCCTTTGGTATGTTCGGTCAAGCGCCCGCCCTTAGCCAGATATTTATTGGCGTAGTAACAGATACCCTGCCTGTGCTGATCGTCCGGATTATCCCGGTTATGAAAAACAGAACTGTCCACCACCGGCACACGCAGCAGGGGGATATCCATCCCTTCAGGAATAAAGTCTGCTGAAAATGCATACAGCATTTCGCTTTCAGCAAATTCTTTATCGCCGCCAATATGGGCCGGTTTATTTAAAAGCCAGCGAACCACGTGGCTGGCTGCAAAAGGGTTGCCGTGGACCGTTTCAGGGTAAACAACAATTGGAGCCAATTCGAGTGAGTGATGTCTGACCACATCTGCTGCCTGTAACAGCGGTGTATTCAGTTTGTTATTGACCTTCTGACAACCCAGTAGATAGGCCTCGGCCCCAAGCTGATTGAGCATGTGACAGAGATAATGCAGGGCCCGGATACCTGCAAACTTATTCTCAAAATCACCCGTGACTATGTAGTATGGTCTTCGCGTGCAGGTAAAAAAGTTCAGTTTAGCCATAGAAACTCCGTCAATAACTGGGCTCATTCTGTCATAGTTGCTCTCCTGCATTCATCATTCATGCCACAGCAACACAACGCAGCAGTTCAGGCACGGGCAGCAAATGGTGAGCCATTTGTAAAAAATGGCCCGGCCCTCTATGCTCGCAAACGTTTTAACAAAATAATCGGGTTTTCATGTCAGCAAAACTGTCTATCTGTATTCCCACCCTCAACCGGGCAGCCCTTCTTGAGGACATGTTGTTTCATTTGTGCCGGTTAACTGCGGATCTGGAAGACAGATTGGAAATTGTTGTGGCGGATAATGCCTCGACGGATCAGACCAGAGAGGTCGTTGAGGCTTGCCCTCTCAAGATTAGATACGGCCGGCAAACCACTACTGTCGGTTTCACCAAGAATGTTTTATTTGCCACAACCGAGTTGGCCACCGGTGATTATATCTGGCTGGTCGGTGATGATGATTTAATTCTGCCAGGCGCGATCGAGCTGATTCTGGAGTCACTGGATAAAGCACCCGATGTCGATTATCACTATCTCAATTTCGGTTGGGTCAATGCGCAAAAGCGCGGAGACATTATTCATCAGCAACAGGGACAGCCGGATCCCCAGTTAATGAAAAGGCTGCAGTTCAATCAAGCCGGTTGGCTACGACTGGCTAAAATCGAAGACCTGAGCCGATTACCCTCCGATAATGTCTCTGCGGCGTTCAGCGGTATTTTCTGCTTTGTCGTCAAAAAACATTATTTTGAGGATGGCATTGCCGTTCTGTCCCCCAGTGACAGTCTCGATGGCTCATCAACCAATATGAGTGACTGTTTCCCTCATGCAATGATCACCTTGCCCCCACTGGCCGGTAAGCCGGTAGCCTACGTCGGCACTCCCTGCCTGTTACAGGGGGTTAATGGCTGGGAATGGGGCAGCTATGCCTATAAAAACATGATTCTGGGCACCTATCAGCTGTTCCAATGGCTGGAATCCACTGCTTTTGACTCTGACTCACTGAAGCTTTTATGGGAAAGCTACTTTCAAATGGCCGGCCGGCTTTTCTTACGCATGCAGGAAGCGCCTGAAGAACACAGCGGTGTCGAACTGGTGCTAGAAAATGCCATCCCATTCTGTGCAGGCAGTGAAGTCTTCTGGCACGCTTTTCTCGCCGAGAGCCGGATGTTTACTGAGCTGACATTAGAAGTTGAGATACTCGCCAACCAACTAAAACCCATGCTGGCATCCAATCCTGAGGTACGCCTGGGTTTATGGGGTATTGCAGGCCGAGGCACTCAACTTATTAAACAGCATCCGGAATTAGCCAATCATCTTATCTGGGTCACTGATAAATCCCTCGAATATCAACAGTTACCCTTTCTCGATACAGGACTGACAATTCAACCCCCTGAAACACTGGCTTCGCAGCAGATCGATATTCTGGTGATTGCTACCCGGCGCGATTTTATTAGTGAAGTTGAAGCTTTCGCCAGTGAGCAGATGACCAGTCTGGAAACTGTCAGCCTCGCCGGTAGCTCCAGCCTTTAGTCACTGATCCACCTTTTTAGGGGAGAAGATTCGGGTAAGCTTTCCAGTGTCTGTTGAACCGGCACCTCAAGCGCTTCACCGACCAGGTAAGTGCCTTGCTGTAGTTGAGGATAATCCAGCGCCTGTTGTTCAAAAATCTCTGTTAGTTCCTCTGCTGCCTCATCGAGTAACGAACCATACCCCGTGACTATTTGTTCAAAACGTTCCAGCGCAATTTGATACAGCTCAATATCAAACAGAAGAAAGGATTCGCAAAGTGGCCTTATTTCATCTATTGACTCTGATGAGGTCGGGGCTGACACATTCATCTTCTGGGGGATACAGCACTTCCAACCCAACTTTTTGGACAGGATCAGTAGTGACTTTTCACTTTGCTCTGTGATGCCGACAAAAGGACTCTTCCAGATCCGATCCATAGCGCGATGGAGATCAGCCAGTCCCACTTCAGCCGCAAAGAAAACCTCGCTGAGGTAATGGGTCATGTTATTTCTGTAATAAATAATCTCGCTGGCTAGCTCGACACGCCGACTCATCGACAGTTCCGGGTCCCCGATAATATGGTGAAATCCATGTTTCGGATTACGCATACAATGTCTGATATCTGAAATGGTCCTTGCTACAGGCTCTCGCAGGAAAAAGAAGTAATTCGGATTATCGTCATTGAAATAATGATGCACACCATAAGGCATATGACCCTGAATGAGTCGGGGTTGCCGCTTATCGCGCTTCGCCTGCTGACATGTATTGAAGATTTCGGGCTGCGAACCATACAGGTTCAGGCGCTCATCTTCCTGATAATTCAGCGTGATCAGCGTTCTGACTGAACTACCGCCGGTTTTGGGAATATGAACAAAATAATCACATTGCTGCCGACTCATTTAAGCAAAGTCTCCATTTTCGCCTGCTGTTTCACAGCCGTCTCCAGATCAGTCCAGACATCAAGGCCCAGCTCCGCCACTGTTGTGCTGATATCAGGAATATATCGATGGCGTGCCGTCACAGAGGCATGCTGAGTCAATTTTTCAATCTTTTTGCCGGGTGCCAATAGTTCGCGAACCAGCTGTGCATGGGCTTCAATGGGCCTGGCATCATCTGAGCCCACATCATAGGCATGGCTGGGCGCACCTTTTACCAGTATGACCAACAGCCAGAGTGCCAAATCAGCGGCATAAAGATAACTGCGGATTGGGCTGCCGTCGCCATGAATCTGAATACTATCGGCAAAGCGGGCGGCGCGGATAAACTGGGATATGGCAAGATGTTCCGGCAACAAAAACCCGATAAAAGCAAAACAACGCGCAATGCTGAGCCGGTAGCCTGCTTGTTGAGACTGGCTTATCGCCACCTGCTCCATGACTTGCTTGGCCAACGTGTAGCAATTGTAGCCCTTCAGCGCGCCAGGCTTGCTTGCAAGCTGCGGATTTTCATAGACAGCCCCCGAGCTGAGTAAAAGCATGGCTTTGACCGGGGCCATCTCGGCTTGCTGGCAGGCCCTTAGAGTGCCATTGAATGCGGCAGCGAGCATATCATCCGCAGCGCTAATTCGTGCGGGCCGGGTGTCGGTCGCCGCGTGGATAATGTAATCGAACTGTTCTTCGCCTAGCTCAAAACTGCTCACATCGGCCTGGTGAAGCTTCAACCAGTCTATTCCGGCAAAGCCCGGATGGCGCTGATAAAACGCTTTGGGGTCACGAGATATTCCGGTAACACGAATCTCGCTTCCCTGCTGGTTGAGATAGCGGATGGCCATTAACAGCCAGTAGCCGATAAAGCCGGTACATCCTGTGACAAAAATGTGGCTGTGATTAAGTTGGCTGAGATCTACATGTACAGCAAGCCGCTGAAAATCGGCCAGAACCATCTCATCAACGGTAGACAGCTTGGCTTTACGAGCCATAATCACCATCAACAAAGGAGATAATGTCATGCGGTGAGCTGAATACCGGGTGATCCTCATTTGAGGACCAGTCACCATAGCCCCAGCCTGCGGCTGCAAACAACACCGCACTGAGACTCGCTGCCTCATAGTCGTCCAGCTTATCGCCAATATAGATTGCATTGTCTGCATCAATATTATGCTGAATCATCAATTCGCGAATCAGCAGACCTTTCTTCTGTTGACCGGCGGGCATCTGGTCTACCGCACCGATAGCTGTGAAATAGTCCGTCAGTTTCAAATGTCGGAGCACTGCCATCGTCGGCAGGTGACGCTTGTTGGTAGCGATATAAAGTTGGTAGCCACGCTGTTTCAAAGCTGAAAGAACAGGCTCCACATCCTCATACAGGGGCGTTTCCGTTGCGACACGCTGGTCATAGCAGTGTTTAAAACGCGACGCCAGTTCACTAATCAGTGAAGCATCATCGGTAGCCGCCAGCATAGCCACAGTGTCCTGTAATGGCGGACCAATAATACCTGCTTCCACGGTCACCGCCGGTTCAATCTCAAACTCAGTCAGGACTTGCTGATAACAATTGAGAATACAGGGCGCGGAATCAATCAGCGTACCGTCAAAATCAAACAGAATATGTTTCAGTGTCATAGCTAGGGTAAATAGTGAGAACAGGGTTGGAATAACAGTTTTTTAACGATTGAGCTATCGCTTGTTGCGAACGATAGGACGATATCAATACAGTCGCATCAGGATGACTTTTTAAAACCTGCTCAGGTGCTGCAATTTGCCAGTCAGCCAGGTTTTTGCCATGCAGGTTCGGATTATTATCAACAATCGCTATCACCCGGCTCAGGCAATCATGTTGTGCCAGATAGGGTAATAACCTGGCTGTATGACTGCCGGCGCCAAATATAATCAGCGGACCGTTGGACTGATTGATGACCGCCAGGGCAGTTGCCAGTCGCTGGGCTGAAGCACTGATATAGGCCACTAAACTGGTCGAAGCTGTATCGCTCTGCTCAGTGCCTTGCTCGCCCGGGCCATACAGACACAACAGACTGTCCGTGGTACCAGCAGGCAATTCAAGTATTGTCGTTTTCAATGCCTGCCAGCCGAGGCTTGCCATCAGCTGATTTAATGATGACCGGCTGAAAAACTGGATATGTTCCAGCGAGAACTCACCATAGGGTTCAAAATCGTCCACCATAAAGCGTTCACTGGCAGGGACCTCAATCAGTATTTTGGTTTGCTGGCCGAGTTGAGCGGTAACCCGTTCCATATCCTGGCGCAACTGGGGCAAGTGTTCGAGCACGCCCATCAAACAGACCAAGTCAGGCTCATTAAACTGTGTCAATGCTGCTATCTGATCCAGTGTGCCCGCATGGACATTATCAAGATCATAGAGTGCTTTTGCCTGATGGGGTGCATTGGGCGCTGGATCGAGACCGCCTAAATGCTGCCAGCCAGCTTCTGCAAATGCATTGAGCAGCGAGCCCGTGCCGCAGCCCAGATCCCATATGCTGGCATTCGGTGGCAGGAATTCGCGGACAAATTGAACGGCTTGTTCGGCCCGATATTTATCCACAGCAGGAATAGCGCTGGCAGGCAATATCACATCATATTTGGATAGCGCCTGGTAATAGCGTTGGTATTCCGCAGGTGTCGGGAGACTCACTGCATAATGAAAGCCGCAGTTTTCACAGGTCGAGACGGCATAACTCATATCATGGCCATCTATTGCGGCCAACTGATTGTGATAAAGCACCGAGTGGTTGTGCTGACCACAAACCTGACAGACTCGATTCCAGGCTGCAGACTCAGTCATCAGTTGTCACCTGCATCAGAATCTGACTTAAACAGTAAATCTTATGCTCAGCTACGCCCGACGCAATCAGTTGTGAACGGATCGATTCTTCATAACGCACACTGCTGATCAGTATGGCCCTGCCTGCATTTTCTTCCAGGCTGAACGGCTGTACTTCTCTGCCTGCGATATGATTAGAGGCAGAGTTATCAAACAAAGTCTCAACGGGGAGCGCTTCCAGCACAGGTTGAATGTAACTGATAAAGTCTCCGCCCACAGCAAAAATATCAAAAGGACCATCGATGGTTTTCTCCAGCGCGCTGACCAAATGGACTGAACGCTGCTGTTCAGCTATTTCCGGCATGGCCATGATTCGAATACTGTCAGGGTAGGTCGGTGACTCGAACACACCGGTTTCGAGACTTTTCAATGCCAAACCATGCTGGCGTAATAACATGCCCAGAGAGGCCGTATTAAACTGATGCAGATGTTCTTTGTTGCGGTCAATTTGCAACCAGGGATGTCCCGCCTGATTTGGGATTTCTATGATGAGTTTGCCCGAGGGCTTCAATAGTTTCGTCCACTGAAGCAAAGCCTCGTTGACATCCGGAATATGCTCCAGCACATGGAAGGCAAGCAGCAAATCAAAGCGTGCTTCAGGCAATTGCTCAGGTCGCTCCACTACCTGGTCAAGAAGCTGTCGCGCTGCCTCTGCATCACGGGACAACTCAAGTCCGACATACTTAACATCAAAGCGGGACTTTATCATCGCCCCGAGGGCACCTTCAGCACAACCTATCTCAAGGATACACTGACCGCTTTCAAGGCTAGCTGTCAGGTACTGAAGGCGCTCATCAAGCTTGCTTTGAACATAAGCCTGAGGCAGGGCATTACGATCGACCTGGCTGGCGTAGTGAGCCAGGGTCAGCTTGCTATCAGCTGCTTGCCAGCGGTGAAGGCATACACGGCAGCGGAAAAGACCCGCTTCAGCTTCCGGCTGCAGCCCCTTGCAACAAGGACAGGATACGACAGCTGATGACTCTGTTTGGTAAGTTTCAGCCATGTCCTCTTTCCACCTGCCGTGAGGCATCGGACAGAGGCAACAGCATCTCCTGTTCCAGCGTATCCAGAGGCAGGAGTGGTGACATATCTTCCAGCGGCATCGAAATCATGGAACCATCGGGCTGAGGTATCGCAGAAACCTTAGGCCATAAAGCTTCATCTTTAATAATGCTGACATCGCAGATCACAGGACCGGGATGGTTGATGACAAAGCTGATTTTTTCGTCCAACTCGGATGCATCATTGATACGGACTGCCTCAATACCCATGGCCTGCGCCACTTTAACGATATCGGGGATGATCAAACCGGCTTCATCACCGGTCGCCACATAACGGCCATCAAAATAATTGCGCTGGGTATTACGAATCGAGGCATAGCCATTGTTGTTCATGACGAACATGCGGATTGGCAGATTCATCGCCTTGAGCGTGCTCAATTCCTGCAGGTTCAGTTGCAGACTGCCGTCCCCTTCGACCGACAGGACGGGTTTCCGTCCCGCCGCCAGACAACCGCCGATGGTGGCAGGAAGACCATAGCCCATCGCCCCGAGCCCGGATGTCAGAAATACCCGCTGGCCCGGTTTGTTAATAAAGGTGGAATAAAACACTTCTACTGCCAGCCCGGAACTGCCGGTGATGATAAGCTCATTTTCGGGTGCCAGCGCCGACAGGCGGTCCAGAAAATGATAGTGACTGATGGGCCCCCGTGCGGGGAAAACCTGACCATCACAACGCGGATAACGCTGCTTCCAGTCTTGAATGGTGTCAAGCCAGGCCTCGCAGTCGGCACGCACATCGGCTGTCGCCGCGGCTAATTGCTCAATAAACTGGCAGGCATCCGCCTCAATCAGGCGTGCATTTTTTATTCGATGCTTTTTTAATTCCGCAGAATCAATATCGACAATGATTTTCTCAGCATGAGGCGCAAAGTTTGACGGGTTATGGGCGGTCACAACATTGTCCAGTCTGGCACCAATGCTGATCAGCAAATCACAGTTCTGGGCGGCAAAGTTTGCCGGCCTGAGGGCCACAGATCCGGGCCGTCCCGCACACAGGCGATGCTCGTAGGGAATCAGGTCCAGCGAATTCCAGGTCGTCAGAACTGGTATATTCAACTGTTGATACAGCGCCTGAAAAGCTTTGGCTGCGCCGGATAAACGTATACCGTGACCCGCCAGGATCAGCGGTCTTTTAGCCTGCCGGATTAATTCAGCAATGGCATCTAAGTCCAGTGAGACCATCGACTCAGAGTGATTTTTGTCAGGCAACCGTTCCAGTAAAGCCGGCTCAATCTGACTGCCCTGCACATCCAGCGGCACATCCAGCCACACAGGGCCCTGTCTGCCAGTGGTTGCCTCCTGAATGGCCTTATCCATACAAACGGCAATTTTTTCTGGGTCGTCAACTGTGACGGCATACTTGGTAATCGGCTTGACCACAGAGACAATATCCACTTCCTGCGGCCCCATCTGCCTGACGCCGCTGTCTGCTTTCATATCAGCGCGTTTAACCTGTCCGGATATGATCAACAGGGGCACGGACTCAATCCAGGCACCTGCCACAGCGGTAATCGCATTGGTGGCTCCGGGCCCGGTAGTGACCAAAGCCACGCCCAGTAATTCATTCACCCTTGCATAGGCCTCGGCAGCAATACTGGCTGCCTGCTCATGATGGGTGGGAATAAAATTGAGGTCCGGATTCTGGCCCAGTGCATCCACGAGATGCATGGCGCCGCCACCGGGTAACAGAAACACATCCTTGACGCCTAAATCTGCAACCCGCGAAAAAATATAATCCGCTACACGTTGTTTCGCCATTACCACTCCGCGGTCAGCCAGTCAGAACGAAAGATCAGGTTGGTCTTGCGACGGCTGTTGAGATTGATGGTCGTGTCTTCGTAGTAAGAGTCATCGTTGTAATGTGTGGTCGACAGTTCTTCGAAAATCACGCCGGTCTCACTGCTGAAGGCATGTCGCATACCGCGTTCCACGGTCACCATTTCACCGGCTTTAATGGTTTTTATGTCATCCCCCAGCTGCAACTGCATTTCCCCGGAAAGGACATTAAAAGTTTCTTCCTTTTTCTGGTGCGCATGCACCGGATGCTGCTGACCAGGCAACAGCACCAGAATCTTTTTGCAGTACTCACGATTGACGACATCAATGATCGTCGCACCGGTTTCCTCAAATGCCTCTATCCCATAATGGTGGGAAAGCTGGCAATTGACACCATCGGCAACTGCAATATTGGCTTCACGCAACAAAGTGCAGACTTTGGCCAGTGCATCAAACACTTTGGGACGGATATTCGTCACCGACAATGCATCCAAGCGAATCGGCTGATTGGCTTTGACCGTTTGCGTCAGCTCAAACTGCTGATATTTGGATAAATCATTGGCCAGCAATTGTCCTGGCTCACTGGGAATAGCAAGATAAAAATCTTCCTTCTGCAGGGCCTTGCCGGCTTTCAGATCGGTTTTGGCAAAAACCGCGCGACGCAATGAGTTCAGCGTAGCCAGCTCGGTCTCAGTGACCGGCACCCGCTCATTTTCCAGCCCCATCATGGCAAAGCCTTGCTGCGCAGACAGCAGCCACTTTCTGACCTGTTCCGGGTTGGCTGAATAGGCATTCAGTTCACCGATGCCGACATGCTTCTCAAACAGCTCAGCCCCGGCTGCGATCGCCATTTTGACGGCTTCGGTTTCATTGGGGTCTTCATGGGTGGAATAGCCCACCGGCAACCCAGGAAAACGCTGTTTCAGCAATTTGATCTGACCCAATTGCAGGTGTGGTCGCGGTGTCGGATATTCACCGACACAGTGCATCACCGCCAGGTTTTTACCTCGATGCAGAAAGAACTGCACCACATTCTCAATCTCTTCCATTGTGGCACCAGCAGTGGAGGCAACCAATGGCAGAGGCGACAAGGCAATGCGTTCAAGCAGTGGCCAGTCAGTCAGGGAACAGGAAGCAATTTTCAGCAAATCGAATCCATGCTGTTCAATCCAGCCAACCGAGTCCTCATCAAACGGCGTGCACATACTGACAAAACCGGCTTCATCAATCGCCTGCTTCAGTTCCAGCAGCTGTAATTCGTCCAATTCGGTATCGCGAAAGCGTTTAACGTATTTGATGTCCTCCCGGTCGCGAAAATCGGGATGGATGAAGGTTTTGAGGTTGCGATACTGCAGCTTGAACGCAAAGCGAAAGGGGAAGTCGTCACACACCGCTTTCATCTCGTTGATAAGCTGTTTGCCGTGCGCTACGGAGCCCTGATGGTTATTCGCCATCTCCATTACGAAAAGCTTTTGATAAATTGCGTTTTGTTGACTCATATTCAAACTTTGAAATAACGGCTGATGGTGTCGATCATGTAATCAATCATGCTGTCACTGAGCCCGGGGAAGACACCAATCCACAGTGAATTGTGCATCACCTCATCTGTGACAGTGAGTTCACCGACAACACGGTAATCGACATTAGCGAAGTAGGGCTGTTTGGTCAGGTTGCCACCGAATACCAGACGGTTGGCAATTTTGTGCTGTTCAAGATACTGAATAAACGCAGCCCGGTCACCCTGTTTAAGCGTGATGGCAAAGCCGAACCAGGAAGGATCGGCCTTATCTTCCGCTTCCGGCAACAATAAAAACTCATGCAACTGACTCAGGCCCTGATAAAGCCGTCTGTAATTGGCTTTGCGGCGGGCAATAAACTCGGGCAAGCGTTGCATCTGGGCCAGTGCCACCGCGGCCTGCATATCCGAGATTTTCAGATTATAGCCAAGATGGGAATAGGTATATTTGTGGTCATAACCGCAGGGCAACTGACCCAGCTGATAGCTGAAACGTTTCTTGCAGGTGTTGTCCTGTCCCGGTTCACAAAAACAATCCCTTCCCCAGTCCCGGAAAGACTCGAGAATCAGCTTCAACTGGCCATTGTCTGTATAAACCGCGCCGCCTTCGCCCATCGTGATGTGATGCGCCGGATAAAAACTCAAGGTCGCAATATCGCCGAACTTACCGACATGTCTGGGCACATTCGCTTCGATTTCTTTACCTCGGGCATCGATCACTGTTTCAGACGGCGTATAAGTGGTACCCAATGCATCACAGCAGTCTTCCACCAACCATAAGCCATGTTGGCGGGCAAAGCTGACCACCGCTTCCAGGTTAAACGTGTTTCCCAGGGTATGGGCCATCATAATGGCACGGGTTTTATCTGACAGCGCGGCTTGCAGTTGACTGACATCAATATTGTAGGAAGGCAGTGTGATATCAACAAAAACCGGCACCAGGCCATTCTGAATAATCGGGTTGACCGTGGTCGGGAAGCCGGCAGCCACAGTGATGACCTCATCACCGGGTTTCAATGCCCGGTCTCCCAGCTTGGGCGAGGTCAGCGCAGACAAGGCCAGCAAGTTGGCTGATGATCCGGAGTTAACCGTCAGCACATGGCGGACACCGATAAACTCGGCCAAAGCCTGCTCGAACTGTTTGTTGAAACGGCCTGTCGTTAACCAGCCATCCAGTGACGCATCGACCAGGTGATGTAATTCCTCGGCCCCCATTACTTTGCCTGATACCGGCACAGCTGATTCACCGGCAGCAAATGACTGCGGCTGATACTTAAAGGCGCTGTATCGTGAAACCTGACGCTGCACCAGTGCCCGCAGCAATTGCTCCTGCATGGCATGGTCGAGTCGGGCTTGCGTCTGTCTGAGTTCAGCAGCGCGTGCATAAACCGGTTTACGGAGATCAACCTGGATGCCCTCACCATCAAACAAGGACAGGGGCAGGTAAAGCTGATGCGGGTCAGAGTCTGTGAATGAGCTGGGCTGAACTTCGTAGCACTCGACTTCCTGCTCCAGCATGGCGGCCACCACATAGAGGCCGGGAGAGGCGCCGCGATTCGCCAGAACACAAATATCGCCGACCATGACGGTCGCCTCTTGGGGCATCGGCTCAAACTGATGGAACGGGTTCATGCTCATGGCATCACCTTAGCCAGACTGGAATGGGTCATGAAACTGGCCAGCTGCTTGTCGCAAACAGCGCGCATATCCTGTCCTGCATAAAATGCGTCATACCATTCAAATGTCTTTGCCAGAGCCGTGTCGATGTTCCATTTTGGCATCCAGCCCAGGGCTTCATTGGCTTTGCCACAGTTCAGCATCAGGGTCTGCGCTTCGTGCTGATGACTTTGAGGCTCTGTATACCAGTCAAAACCGGCGCAGAACTGTTTCGCGGCATCAACCAGGTAACGCACTGGTTTCATGCCATCCTCGGCGGGACCGAAATTCCAGGCCTCAGCATATGACTGACCTTCCTCATATAAATGCTCGGCGAGCATCAGATAACCTGACAAAGGCTCCAGCACATGTTGCCAGGGCCGAATAGCCTGGGGGTAGCGTACCTGCAAGCGGTTCGCGGCTTGCCAGGCACAGATGATATCTGGCACCAGGCGATGTGCTGACCAGTCGCCGCCGCCGATAACATTTCCCGCCCTGACACTCGCCACAGCAGTGTCTGACTCAGCAAAATAGGAGGTACGATATGAAGCAGTCACTAGTTCAGCGCAGGCTTTACTGTTGCTGTAAGGGTCAAATCCACCAAGCCGGTCCTGTTCTCGGTAAGGTATTTTTTTCTCATGGTTTTCATAACACTTATCTGAAGTGACCACGATGACCGCTCTCACCTTGCGGTTTCTGCGAACACTCTCCAGCAGATTAACAGTACCCATCACGTTGGTTTGATAGGTTTCGACCGGGGCTTCATAGGAAGGCTTGACCAGAGATTGCGCCGCCATGTGAATGACAATTTCCGGCTGGGCTTGCTCCATCGCCGCGTTCAGCGCATTCAGGTCACTGATATCGGCATAAGTCGACGGTATTTCGCTACCCAGCTCTAATAGGTCATACATAGCCGGCGACTGTTCTGCCTGCAGCGCATAACCACTGACTTCAGCCCCCATTTGCTGCAGCCAGTAACATAACCAGCTACCTTTGAAACCGGTATGACCGGTAACAAGCACTCTGCGACCAGCCCAGAAATGGCTATTCATGACCAGTTTTTCCATGGCGCCTTACCGGAACGCCATAATTGTTCCAGATGCTGCTTATCCCGCAAAGTATCCATTGGCTGCCAGAAGCCTTCGTGGCGGAATACCGATAATTGATTGTCGTGAGCCAGATTTTCCAGCGGACTCGACTCCCAGCTGGTCTGATCGCCGGCAATGTAATCAATGACTTTGGGCGACAGCACAAAAAAACCGGCACTGACCATGCCGTTATCGCCTTTCGGTTTTTCCTGGAAATTGGCCACCCGATCACCATCAATATCCAGTGCACCGAACTTGGCCTGGGGAAAGGCAGCAGTCACCGTCGCCAGTCTGTTGTGCTGCTTGTGAAATGCAATGCTGGCAGAAACATCAATGTTCCCCACCCCGTCACCGTATGTCAGGCAAAACGCTTCATCGTCACGCACATAATCGGCAATGCGGCGGATGCGTCCCCCCGTCATGCTGTTATCACCGGTATCGACCAGCGTCACCTTCCAGGGTTCAGCATGTGCTTCATGCACATGCATTTTGTTATTTTGCATATCAAAGGTGATATCCGACATATGCAAAAAATAATTCGCGAAATACTCTTTAATTAGATAGCCCTTGTAACCACAGCAGATAATGAAATCATTGACCCCATGCTCGGAGTAGATTTTCATGATATGCCAGAGAATCGGCTTGCCGCCGATCTCAATCATCGGTTTGGGTTTATTGATGGATTCTTCGCTGATTCTTGTGCCCAGGCCACCCGCCAGAATTACTGCTTTCATTTGAACAATCAACTATGGCTAAACAGCGTCAAGTGTTTCATAAAAAATTGAACAGTGACAGTCCTTGCACTTTTACATAAGCCTGCTGAGCTGCCTGCAGACCTGTGGTTTGAGCATTTAATCTGGAAATGGCTTCGGCATAATCCAGATCCTTCAACTTAGTCAGACTGGTATCCAGACTGGTCAGTCCATCATTGTTGATTGAGCGTTGCTGATCAATTGCATTGATTTTTGAGCCCATTCTTGCCCTGGCAGAACTCAGTGTATCGATGGAAGTATTCATATTATCCAGAAACTCACCGTCGTTGGGCGCTGTACCCACCGTGTTGTTGCGAAGGGCTGTGGCAAACTCATCAATAGTCTGGAAAATCGACTGTACGCTGGCATCCGCGTTGGTTTGCACAAAAATAGCATTACCCGGTTCATTCACTTCTACGGTAAAGTCACTGCCGACCCGAAGATGCCGCTGATTACTGTCTCCATTGTAGGCGAAAGTAGTCGGGTCAAAAGCCTGGGTAAAGGATTGATAACCTGAAAACAGGTACTCACCGTTGGCATCCGTGGTGTTGGCCAGACTCACCAGACTTTTGTTTAACTCACTAATCTCTTCCGCGATACCGGCTCTGGCAGAGGCATCATTGGAATCATTGAGTCCCTGTATCGCCAGTTCCCGAATACGTTGAATCAGATCGGTGGCACTGCTCAGTGTTGTTTCCGCTTTGGAAATTTTAGATTCGGCCACATCGGCATTGAGCAGATATTGCTCATTGATATTCTTTTCTCGTTCCAGGCCGAGGATCTTGACCGCAGCAATCGGATCATCCGAAGGTGACAGCACTCGCTGACCGGTCGAAACCTGTAACTGTGTATCAGCCAGCTGCTTTTGCTGACGCAGCATGGTATCTACGCTTTGCTGCTGGATGTATGACGTGGAAATACGCATTAGTAGCTCCTACACTGCGTTAATCAGTGACTGGAAAATAGTATTGGATACCACGATGATTTGTGAGGCTGCCTGATAGGATTGCTGATACTTAATCAACTGTGCCGCCTCTTCATCCAGGTTAACCCCACCGACCGCATCAAAGCGTTGTTTGGTTTGTTGCAATAAGGCGAGTTGTGTTTCCTGACTGACTTTCGCCTGGCGAGTGCGGGTAGCGACATCGGACACCAGTACACCATATTGTTCAGACAGTGAGCGGGTCACACCGGGAGACACCTGAACCAGCGTTTTGTCCTGCTCCAGATTAGCCAGCGCCAGTGCATTTTCGTTATTACCGGGACCGGAGATATTCACGCTACCAGTGGCTGCATCGAACTTGGATGAGGCGGCGATCTGACGGGGGTCAGTGATTGCCACCGAAATAGTCGCAGCGGTAATATTTGCCGGGTCGAAAAAATCGCCCCCATCATTGCCGTTCAGATCAACCGAGCCCTGTCCACCGTCAGCAATATTAGTAGCATTGTTGTGAACCGCATTGATGCCCTCCACCACGGACTGCGCCAGTAAATCCAGCTCGGCCCGGGTGTCATCAATGGTATTTCGACGAAATTCCAGCGCACCACCGACCTGGCCGCCGGTTAACTGTGATGTGATGTTAATTTGATTGTTACCAAAACCGACCCCGAGCCGTGGTGGCGAAGTTGAATTATCAGTGATGGTAGATAACTTGACGCTGGATACACCGGCAACCAGAGCCTGGCCATTACCCACCAGAATATTGACTGAGCCATTGGATTGCTCAATCGCCGTCACCGACACCAACCCAGACAAGCGGGTGATCAGCCGGTCGCGCTGATCCAGTAAATCATTGGGTTCCGCCCCCTGCCCGCGGGCTTCAGTAATGGCCTGGTTCAAGTCGGCAATACCGGTAGAAATATTGTTAATCTCATCAATCGACACCGTCAGGTCATAATCCACCTGTGCATCCAGCTGGGTCAGCCGGGTGTCCATGGTGTTGAAACGATTGGCGAGCAATTCTCCCTGGGTCACAAACAGCTGTCTGGCGGCAATTGAAGTTGGATCGTCAGCTACCTCGTTGGCCGCATTAAAAAATTCACTCAGGCCAGCGCTGATACTGAGATCGCTGGCTCCCAGCAAATCATCAACCTGTTGAGAGTAGGTCATGTAGGTATTCTGTTGCGCTTCCTGAGACGTATAGGTTCTGACCTGGCTTGCCAGGAAATTGTCATAAATCCGTTCAACAGAAGAAATCTGTACGCCGGTACCAAAGTACTGATCACCGGAATAGTTGGGAATACGAGTCGACTGGTCCACCCGCTGACGCGTGTAACCCTCGGTATTCACATTGCTTATGTTATGGCTGGTCGTCGCAAGGTTGCCCTGCGATGTCAGTAAGGCTGAGGTACCGATGCCTAATAAGCTCATTGTTGTTTCCTCACACTAGGTGTAACGCTTGTCACAGATAAGACTCTCCAAGCGAAATCTGTGCCAACGTATCGCTATTCATAATGCGTTTAATCTTGTCGGCATACTGCGGATCAGTGGCATAGCCGGCTTTGTGCAGTTGCTCAATGAAGGCATTGGGATCATCGACATGCTGTAGTGCCTCGCTATAGCGCGGCTGGGTTTGCAGGAACCGTACATAATCATCGAAGCTCTGCTGGTAGGAATCGTAAGCACGGAACTCTGAGGCTTCATGCAGCGCTTTACCATTCCGGAACTCCAGCGCATTTTTCGCCACGGTGTCACCATCCCAACGATGCGCCTTGATGTTGAACAGATTGAAGCTGCTGCCCTGCTGATCTGACAGGATATATTTACCCCAGCCGGTTTCCAGCGCTGCCTGTGACAGAATGACTTCAGGGGCAACGCCGAGTTTGTCAGCGGCGCGCTCGGCGTAGGGCCAGAGTTTTTCAACAAACTCATCCGGCGAATTGAAGCGTTGTGGCATATCCACCATATCGATTTCAGCCAGCTCTTTTTCAATGGCCCTTGGCTGCGGCCTGGCCTCGCGGATCCGTTCGATAATTTTTTCGTTCACCTGAATGCCCAAAGACGGCCGCACAGTCACGGTATCAATACTGAATGTCTGCCCCGGCTTGGCTTCAGCCCCGTTCACATAACGATCACCGCCCAGTTGCCGCATAATCACATCCTGCAGGCCCAGACCGCCGCGCATCGACAAATCGGAGGCCAGCTGCTGATCGGCCATATCCTGATACATTTTGCTCTGGTCGGAATCAAACAGCCCTTCGGCGAGGCTCGCCTGACGCATGGATTTAAGCATCATGTTCACGAACAGAGACTCAAACTGGCCGGCGACCTGGCGCAGGGTCTGCTGTTCATTCTGGCCCTGCCCCGCCTGCTGGCGGAGCTGGTTGAGGCCATGAAAGTCGATCGCAGACTGGGCGATTTTGGATTCCAGCGCCATGCTTAAATAACGACCAACTCAGCTCTTAGGGCACCAGCCTGTTTCAGCGCTTCCAGAATCGCGACCAGGTCACCCGGCGCCGCACCGACCTGATTCACTGCACGGACAATTTCATCCAGCGACACCCCCGGATCAAATACAAACATCCGGCTGTCTTCTTCGCTGATTTCAATATCATAATTGGGCGTGACCACCGTCTGTCCCTGTGACAGCGGATTCGGCTGGCTGACCTCGGGGTTAGCGGAAATAGTCACAGACAGATTACCGTGGGTCACCGCAGCAGGGCTTACTCTGACATGCTGGCCAATCACCACCGTGCCACTGCGTGAGTTCACAACGACACGCGCCGGCGCTTCACCCGGATTCAATTCCAGGTTTTCTACCAATGACAGGAAAGGCACACGCTGACTGGGATCGCGCGGCGCATTCACTTTAATCGAAGAGGCATCCACCGAATTGGCCGTGCCTTTACCCAGGGTATGATTAATCGCATCGGTCAGACGACTGGCGGTAGTGAAATCAGGCCGGTGCAGATTCAGGACGATGTGATCGCCGACATTAAAGGCATTTTTAACGGTACGCTCGACCGTGGCCCCATTCGGCACCCGGCCGGCACTGGGAATATTCACTGTGACCCGTGAACCGTCACCCGCATCTGCACCAAAGCCACCGACCACCAGATTACCCTGCGCCATCGCATAGATATTGCCATCAGCACCTTTCAACGGCGTCATCAAAAGGCTGCCACCGCGCAGGCTTTTGGCATCGCCCAAAGAGGAGACAGTGATATCAATGGTCTGGCCGGGTTTTACAAACGGCGGTAAATCGGCGTGTACCGAGACTGCTGCTACATTCTTACTTTTCGGATCAGTACCGGGCGGAATATTAATCCCCATTTCCACCAGAAAATTACGCAGACTCTGACCGGTAAATTTGGTTTTATCGCCACTACCGTCAAGGCCGACCACCAGACCGTAACCAATCAACTGGTTAGATCGGACGCCGGCAATGGAAGCCAGATCCTTGACGCGTTCCGCCTGAGCCAGACCGGAGACCATCAAAAGCAAAGTCGCCAATACAATTTTGATATTCATGCATTTATCCTCAGAACGGCATCAGGGCGCTGACAAAGAAGCGGCTGAGCCAGCCCATCACATTGGCATCATTGGTCGGACCGTCGCCAACGTAAGCAATCTGGGCATCGGCAATTCTTACCGACGACACGGAATTATCCGCCTCTATATCGCGCGGACTGACAATGCCGGAGAGACGGATATATTCATTACCCTGATTGATAGTGATGACTTTTTCACCACGGATGACCATATTGCCGTTGGCCAGCACTTCAACAACGGACACGCTGACATTACCGGAAAGCAGGTTGTTCTGTTCGCTTTCACCTTCGCCTTCAAAATCGGTTTCCGAACCGATGCCGAATGCCAGGTTATTATTGCTGGTGTTATCCAGTGGTAACTGGCTGGGCAGGCTGAACTGCGGGCTGGCGCCAAAGAGGGTGGGGTTATCAATACTAGTGCTGTTACTCTTGTTGACCGTGGTTTCGGTCTCTTTTTCAGCATCGGTCTGCTCTTCGAGGCGGACCGTCAAAATATCGCCGACACGACGGGCACGGTAATCTTCGAACAGCGCGATATTGTTACGGGCGTCAAAAATCGCACCGTCATTTCGTTCTTCTTGCTGTGTCGGTACCGGACGCACGGCGGCATAAGCCGGGTCGCGCTTGACGGTATTGCTGTTACAGCCGGCAATCAGCGCGGCAGACAACAATATAAATGGCACCGTAATTTTCATTATGACTCTCCACAAAAAAGCTTTGCAGAGAGATGCTTGCAGACTTTGTGCCAGAACTTGGCAGGAAGGGTTTCAATCGCGGTGTAGATCACTACAAGGCGCTATTTCCGTCTTGCTGGTACTAAAATATAGCCACCAGCATCGATGCAGGTGCAGTCAAACCAGCCCTTAGGAAATAAAAAAAGCCGGCCAAGAATGGCCGGCTTAAACAAGAGAGAAATTAAAGATTCTGACTAGCGTATTGCAACATCTGATCGGAAGTCGAGATCGCTTTTGAGTTCATCTCGTAAGCTCTCTGGGTTTCGATCATGTTTATTAGTTCTGTCACCACATTGACGTTAGAAGTTTCCAAAGCACCGCCAACCGTTGTACCAAAGCCATCCAGACCAGGTGTACCCAGAATCGGCGGACCGCTGGCACCGGATTCTCTGAACAGGTTTTCACCGATCGGTTGCAACCCGGTCGGGTTCACAAAATCGGCCAGATCCAGATTACCCACAATCGTCGGTTCGGAATCACCCGCCTGCAGCACGCTGACTGTCCCGTCTGAACCAATGGTAATGCTCTGGGCGTCTTCCGGAATGGTAATGCCTGGCTCAAGCGGATAGCCGTTCGACATCACCACCTGACCGGTATTATCCAGTTGGAAAGTACCATCACGGGTATAAGAAATAGTGCCGTCCGGCATCAGGATCTGGAAAAAGCCACGTCCCTGAATCGCGATATCCAGTGCATTCTGGGTCTGCTGAATATTGCCCTGGGTATGCACTTTCTCAGTCGCCACAGTACGAACACCGGTGCCGACCATCAAACCGGAGGGCAGTTGGGTGCTGGCTGAAGACTGGGCGCCGGGCTGACGAATCGTCTGATACAGCAGATCTTCAAATACCGCACGGTCCTGTTTGAAACCGGTGGTATTGACGTTTGCCAGGTTATTGGAAATCACTGACATCCGGGTTTGCTGGGCATCAAGGCCGGTTTTTGCAATCCATAAAGCCTGATTCATAATTTAACTCCTACTCTCACCGGGCGGTAAAAATTGCCGCCTGTGTGCTTAACCATTCATTTGCATTAAACGTGCCGAGGCGGCGCTGTTTTCCTGCGTGGTTTTCATCATCTTGACCTGCATTTCGTATTGCCGCTGCAGCTCAATCATCTTGACCAGGGCGCCAACCGCGTTGACGTTACTGCTTTCCAAAGTACCGGAAGAAACGGTCACAGTCGCATCCAGCGGGGCATCACCGCCATCGCGCATCCTTAGCAAACCATCAGTGTCTTTAAACACCTGTTGCAGATCCGGTTTCACCAGTTTGATTCGGTCCAGCACGGCCAGCGCGTTGGCGGCTTCACCGACAGGCCGGATAGAGATTGTGCCGTCACTGCCGATTTCGACTTTTTCTGCCGGCGGAATCGCAATCGGTCCGCCCTCGCCCATGACAGCAAGGCCGGTACCGGTCACTAACTGGCCGGTTTCGGTGATCTGCAGGTCACCGGCGCGGGTATAACCTTCACGACCATCTTTGCCCTGCACGGCAATAAAGCCTTCACCCTGAACCGAGATATCGAGTTCGCGCCCGGTCGACTGGACTGACCCCTGCTGATAATCGGTGCCGGGCCTTTCGGTCATCGAATAAACACGGGTCGGCAAGCCTTCACCAAATACCGGCATACTGCGGAACTGTTCAAAATCGGCACGGAAACCGGTGGTATTGATGTTGGCCAGATTATTGGCATTGGTCGCCTGCGCCTGCATGGTCTGCTGGGCGGCGTTCATGGCGATAAAAAGACTACGGTCCATAGCAATTGCCTCTGATAACGAAAAGACTGGCAGTCAAAAAAAGGGTCTGAAAAATATGAAGCAGTTTTCGTTCCAGTTTGCAAAAACCCCACTCAAAAATTTGAGTGGGGTTAAAGTCGAACTTAACGCAGGTTGATAATGGTCTGGGTAATGGCGTTATTGGTCTCGATCGCTTTCGAGTTGGCCTGGAAGTTACGCTGGGCGGTGATCAGGCCGACGAGTTCCTTGGTCAAATCCACATTCGAGGTTTCCAATGCGCCGGCTTGAACTTCACCGAAGCTGCCTGTAGAAGCTTCACCGGCAATAACGGGACCAGAATCAGTGGTTTCTTTCCAGGCAGTGCTGCCGATTTTGTTCAGTGCCTGCGGGTTGGCAAAATCACCCAGAGCAATTTTGCCGATAGGTACTGCCTGGCCGTTACTGTAAGTGGCACGAATCAGACCTTCCTCACTGACATCAACGCCGGTCAGACGACCAGTCGGGAAGCCGTTTACGGTCAGTGCACCCACATTAAAAGCACCGGAGTTCTGGGTAGAACCGTTCAGTGACAAGGTGATACTTTGAGTTTCGGCACCGCTGGCCCATTCGGAAGTAGTGGTATCAGTGAAACTCAGTGTGATGGGCTCCAGTGTCCCGGTCGTAGTCGGATCCGCATCGACTGTATCCAGCGTGCCATCAGCATTAAAACTAATGCGTACGTCCGTTTCCAGCGCAAATGGGGTACCCGGTGTACCGCCTTTGACTTCACTGCCATCAATATAAGCCGCCATCTGCCACTGGTTATCACCAACCGGGCCACTGCCATCATCAGCATTGGAATCGATGTGTTGATAATAGGTGGTCACCACATGCTCATTACCCAGCGAATCATAGACTGTGGCTGAGGTAGAGAAGCTGTAGGAGTCCGGATCGTTCGGGTTGATTGCCAGCAGACCACCGGCGCCATCATCGATGCCGGGAGAGGTTGAAGGCAGATTGGTGGCTATGCTCAGGTTGCTCGTGGCTTCAGGTGCGCCCACCGAGGGTGGCAGCTGAATAGGACCGGTCGCATTCATACTGGTGGCAGAAATCTGGCCATCACTGTCGACCGGGAATGCGCGCAGATACCAGCCTTCATTGGAGACGATATAACCATCTTTATTGACCCCGAACTCACCGGCACGGGTATAAATCACTTCGCCACTATTGAGTTCCGGCGCCATAGCAAAAAAGCCTTCACCGCTGATCGCGAGATCAAGCGCATTGTCAGTGAATTCCAGGTTGCCCTGACTGAACTGCTGTGCCACTTTCTGCAGTACGGCGCCATTACCGATGGCGGTGCTGCTGGTGGTGCCGAAGGCCGAGACTGCGAAAACATCACCGAACTCAGCACGGGACTGTTTAAAACCGGTCGTGTTGACGTTGGCAATGTTATTGGATTTAACATTGAGGTCTGCTGTCGCTGCGTTCAAACCGCTTAAAGCTGTGCTAAAAGACATAAAGATGTCCTCCTTAGATAATTTCTTGTACTTCGCTGAACGGTACTGAACCGATGCCTGCGAGATTCACTGTCAAACCCTGGCTGCCTGAGCCCACCAGAACACTGGATACTTTGGCAATGGTGGCGGTGGCAAAAGCGGTGTTTTCACCGTTGACCGTACCGGTTGCCTTGAATTGATAAATACCTTCCGGCATCGCCTTGCCGTCATCACCGAAACCATCCCAAGTGAAGTTGGTATAGCCGGATGCACCGCCCATCTCTATAGTTTTCACTACCACCCCGGCTTCGTTGTAGACCTTCACTTTCAAATCAGTGACCGGCTCAGCCACATTAATCTGACCGGTCAGGCCGCTATCCGGAGTCATATAGCCAATGGAAGATGGCACCAGTACCGAACGCCCCACCAGTGAAGAGCCCTGCAGCGCCTGATCGGACTGCATCGCCTTGGCAAAGCTGGAGAAGGAATCCTGCAAATCGGCAATACCACTGACGGTACCGAAAGAAGCTATCTGTCCCAGAAAATCGCCACTTTCCATCGGTTTCAGCGGGTCCTGATTTTTCAGCTGGGTAGTCATCAGCGACATGAAATCTTCCAGAGCCAGTTGACCGGTATCTTTGGATTCACTGCTGCCGGATGTCTGACCGTTAAGAAAGGCATAGGGGTTATCGCCTACTCCGTTCACTGCCATGATTCATTACTCCTGTGCTTATGACCGCCCCAGCTGCAGGGTGCGCAGCAGGAGTTGTTTGGAGGTGTTGGCGATCTCGACATTGTTCTGATAAGAACGCGAGGCCGACATCATATTGGCCATCTCACTGATGGGATCCACATTGGAATGGAACACATAACCCTCTTCATTCGCCAGTGGATGGGTCGGGTTGTATTCGCTTCTGACCGGCGCCTGACTCTCAGTCACACCGTGTACCTGTACCGACCCTTTTTTGTAACCTTGCTGTGCTTCATCCAGCACGGCGGAAAAAATGGGCTGACGGGCTCGATACACTTCATTAACGCTGCTGCTGACGCTGTCGGCGTTGGCAAGGTTACTGGCGGTGGTGTTGAGTCGCAGTGACTGCGCGCTCATCCCGGTACCAGCAATATCAAAGATATTAAATAACGACATGATTATTGCCCCTTCAATGCCTTGGTCAGGCTGCTGAACTTGCCACCCAGAAATTCCAGGCTGGCCTGATACTGAACTGCGTTTTGCATGAATTGTGCCTGTTCCACCTGCTCATCCACGGTATTGCCATCCAGCGAATCCTGCATCGACATCCGGAACTGTACTGGTGCCATCAAACCTTCACTGCCAGCACCGCCGGTAAATGGGATATGATTCTGATGCGTGGTTTTCATCATCGACGGATTGCCGCTATCCATGGCGTTATTCAAAGCCGCCCTGAAATCAATATCCTGCGCCTTGAAATTAGGGGTATCGGCATTGGCCAGGTTGGCTGCCAGCAATTCAGCGCGCTGCGAACGGACCTTCAGTGCATCGGCATGAATTCCCAGGGCAGAATCAAAGTTGATTGGCATGTCACACTCCACAAACGGTTTCTTCAGCTGAGAATTAGCAGTTTGCGTGCCAGATTTGCAGAGGGCTGTGTTTACTGGAATTTCAGCATTCTGACCAACAGGCCCGGCGCTGCATCGGCAATATCTTGCCGCTCCGGGCGGCAACAGGCATGCATTCCCCTCACACAAGGGGGTAGACGGCAGTCACGGGCTCGCTCAGTATCAAGATTGACAATGAACTTAGAATTGGCTGACTATTCATTGGGTAGAAGGCGACGGGAGTACCTATGAGCTGTAGGAAACAGCTTTTACGAGGTTTTACTTTAATAGAATTGATTGTGGTTTTAAGCATTGCTGCCATCATTTCTGCCCTGGCAGCTCCCAGCTTCGCGGAGATGATCCGCAATCACCGGCTGACCACCCAGGCTAATGAGATCCTCAGTCAGCTCTATTACGCCAGAAGCGAGGCGATTCGCCGGGGCGTGCAGGTCTCGATCAGAAGTACCTCCAATATCAATAGTAACTGGACCAGTGGCTGGCAGATTTTTGCTGATATCGATGGTGACGGCCAATGGGATAATGGCAGCGATACCCTGCTGCGGGTGCATGAACCGTTGGATGGCAACTATACCCTGACCAGCGGTAATAATTACCAGACCTGGCTGGCCTATATGCCCAGCGGCTATCCTGCCAGTTCAGCAGGCCTCGGCAATGACACCTTTACACTGTGTGCCGGCAATAATGTGAATCGGGCTCGTGCCATCACTGTCAATAACACCGGCCGCGCATCAATTAGTGACCAGGTGGCTGCATGCCCGTGAAACAAGTGCAGGGGTTTACGCTACTGGAAGTCATGATCGCCGTGCTGGTGCTGGCCATTGGCATGCTGGGCATGGCACACCTGCATGTCACCTCAATGAAAGTAAATCAGAGCGCTGAATTCCGCAGTCAGGCCACCACACTGGCTACCAATATGTTCGACAGAATGCGCGCCAACCAGCAGGCGGCACAGAACGGCGCCTATGCGCTGGCGCTCAACAGTGTTCCACCTGCCTCGCCCAGCAACGTGGCAGAGACTGATCTGGCTGAATGGCTGACCAGGGTTAACAATGCGTTGCCTCAGGGTGATGCCAGCATCGTATGCCCTGCTTTTGCTGCCAATACCGAGTTTGTCTGTGACATCACCATCAGCTGGACTGAAATGCAGGATGATAATGCCCTTGGCACAACAAGTTATGTCTATGCAGGGGCGGTTCAGTGAGTTTTAAAAAGCAGCAGGGCCTGTCTTTAATCGAACTGATGATCTCGCTGTTACTCAGCCTGATTGTGATTGCAGCGGTGATCCAGGTGTTTCTTTCCAGCCGGCAGATGTACCGTGTGCAGACTGCCAAAGCACATATTCAGGAAAATGGCCGTTATGCAATGCATGTGCTGTCAGACAAGCTCTTGCATGTCGGTTACCAGGGTTGTGGCTCTTTTCAGATAGCGGACAACGAAGTCAACAATACGCTGAATACGCCGAATGATTATCTGTGGAATTTCACCGTGCCCATTCAAGGCGCCGAAGCCACGGGGCCGAACCTCTGGACGCCGACATTGGATGCCAGTATCAGCAATCCGGTTGCCGGCAGTGATGTAATTACGGTCAGAACCATCAACCAGCCGGAAATCCGTGTTACTCAGCATCCTGGCGGAACGCCCCCCGGATCGGCTGTGATCAAGGTAGCTTCAGGCAATCTGCTTCAACAGTCCGACATCGTCATGGTGACCGACTGTGAATCGGCGGCGATCTTCCAGATTACTAATGCAAACCCCAACACTTCTGGCAACCTTGTTCATAACGAGGGGAATACCACTTCTCCTGGAAATGTGACAAAAGCGCTGGGTAAAAACTATACCGGTGGCTGGATCAGCCGTATTCTCACCACCAGTTTTTATGTGCGTAACAATGCTGACGGCATTCCCGCTTTATATATGAAACAAGGCAGTAATAGCGTCGAGGAACTGGTGAGTGGCGTCGAATCGCTACAGCTGGAATATGGCATTGACAACGATGGAGACGGATCGGCAGATACCTATCGCAGTGCCAATGCTGTGGCTGACTGGAGTCAGGTCGTCAGTATTGCGATAGATCTGGTCATGGTCAGTGAGGAAAATAACCTGACTGTCGATGGCCCTCAGGATTATCTGCTGGATGGCAATACCATCACTCCTGCAGATTGCCGGCTTCGATCGGTTTTCTCCAAAACCATTACCCTGCGTAACCGCGTGCCATAAGGAGGATGACGATGAAACAACAAGGTGCCGCGCTGGTCGTCAGTATGATTCTTCTGGTTCTCATTACCATCATCGGTTTGTCGTCGATGCGTAGTGGCGTTATGCAGCAGAAAATGGCCACTAATGAACGTGATAAAGCACTTTCCTTTGAAGCAGCAGAAACGGTGCTGAGAGACGCCGAAAACTGGCTTGGCAGCCAACTGGTTGAACCCTTACCGACCGCTGATGGCAGCACCCGTGTCTGGAAACTCAATGCCATGGACCCGAATGATGCCAATCCGCAAAGCTGGTGGCAGGAACGGGACCTGACCTGGTGGAATAACAATGGCGTGCTCTATGGCGGGGACCTGGTCAATGTCAGAACAAAACCACGCAGTATCATTGAATTTCAGTATTTTAAATCTGACGATCTGGTGATTGGTGATGGCGGTGTCCCCAACGGCACGGTTTACTATCGCATCACCGGCCAGGGCACCGGCGGCACTGATATTGCCAGAACGCTGCTGCAGAGCACCACTGCCAAGAGGTTTTAGCAATGATTTCACGAACTCTGCAAAGCCTCTGTGTCGCGCTAGTATTATTCAGCATCAATTCTGCTGCCAGCGCTGCAACGCTCAGCCTGAGCAAAACGCCACTGTACCTCGGTGGCGGGGTTGAACCCAACATCATGTTTATTCTTGATGATTCGGGTTCGATGGTCTTTGAAGTAACACCGGATGATTTAGCCTTTCCCGGTAGTTCCTATGCCGCCCTGCTGTTTCCGAGCCCGGACAGTGTTTATGGCAGTGGTACACCCTATCCAAGCTATTCCAAGACCCTGTTACAGGTGGCCACAGTCGAGGAGAACAATGCTTACAATGCCACCACTCGTTCGCCTCAATTCAACAGTACTTATTATGACCCTTCCGTTACTTATCGCCCCTGGGTCAAGGAAGACGGAACGCTCTACCCCAATGCCTCGAGTTCATGTGCCTGGCATAATCCCGAAAAAACGGGTTCTTGCCCTACATCGACATGGTGGAGCAGCGGTGATGTCAACACTGTGGCGAGAAACCTAACCACCGATAACGGTCGCTACAATAATATCTACTGGCGCAGTTGCCTCCCAACTTGGTGGGGGGGTATGGATTGCAACAGTTCTACCGATAACAAAACTTTCTGGCCGGCAACCTATTTCTGGCATAACGGCGGCAGTCAGTGGAACTGGAATAATTATACCCGCGTTGAAATTCGCTCAAGCACGGCTAACTACAGCGGTCATAACCGAAGCATGCGTACTGACTGTGGCGGTGATGGGATTTGCAGTTATGAGCAGGAAATTCAGAACTTTGCCAACTGGTATACCTATTACCGCTCCAGAATTCTGACAGCACGCGCCAGTATCGGCCGTGCCTTTGTTGATCAGAGCAAAAAACGAATCGGTTACGGCACGATCAATAAAGGTTCCTCTGAAGTGGATGGCGTTACCACCGGCACGATTATCGACGGTGTACGGGATTTTGAGACTTCCCGTGAGGACTTTTTCGATAATTTATATGGCAGAGATATTCCCGCTTTGGGCACACCGCTGAGAGAAGCGCTGGATGATGTCGGGCAATATTTTTCCCGACCCGATGACGAAGGGCCATGGAGCTCCACACCCGGAGAGTCTGGTGGTACCGATTACAGCTGTCGTCTAAACTACAGCATCATGATGACCGATGGTTACTGGAGCGGCGGCAGCAATTACGATGCGGACACCAGTGACGCCAGAGCCAATGTGGATAACACAGCCGGCTCAAACATTACGGGTCCTGAAAACGAACCTTTCCAGTACTCGCCGATTGGTCCATTCCGGGATAGCCAAAGCAATACCTTGGCCGATGTTGCGATGTATTACTGGAAACGGGATCTGCGTACCGACCTGGAAAATGATGTCGCCACCTCGCCACTCGATCCGGCTTTCTGGCAGCATATGAGCTTATTCGGCATCAGCTTCGGTCTAACCGGTTCCGTTGATGCCGACGCCGCCTGGGCTGCCATCGATTCTGAAACTGATATCAGCTGGCCCGATACCAATCCTTCAAGCTCAGGCAACTGCAGTGGCAGTGAATGTCCGGCACGGCTTGATGACCTGCTTCACGCCACCATCAACAGTCGCGGTGGATTTTTTAACGCCTCGAATCCGAAACAACTGGCCGATGCCATCTCTGATGTCCTCGCCTCGATATCAAAACGTCAGTCATCGGCCTCTTCTGTCGCGCTTAATACAGGGACAATCTCGTCAAGCAGTCAGGTTTATCAGGCAAAATTCAATAGCGAAGACTGGAGTGGCCAGTTACTGGCCTATGGGGTCAATGCTGATGGCACTCTGAGTGCTACTGAAACGTGGGATGCAGGTGATTTAATCCCCGCAGCGGACAGCCGCAGCATTTTCACATTCGATGGCACTAAAGGTGTGCCATTTTCGGATTTCAACGCCTTGTCCGCCAGTCAGCAGGCCCAACTGGGTAGCCAGCAGGTACTTGATTATCTCAGAGGCGATGACGCCAATGAACTCGCTAACGGTGGCAGCTTCCGTAACCGTAATAGCCTGCTCGGCGACATCATCCATTCCAGTCCGGCTTATGTGGCGATGCCTTTGCAGCGTTACCCGGATATCTGGGGAACTGACGCGCCAGAAAATGACAGCAATGCTAAACCCTACTCGACCTTTAGAACAGATAACCTGAATCGACAACCTGTTATTTATGTGGGTGCCAACGATGGCATGCTCCACGCCTTTAATGCCGAAACCGGTGTTGAACTGTTCAGTTATATTCCTGAAAGCGTCTATCAGAACCTCAACGATCTGACTGTGTCCGGCTACAACCATGAATATTTTGTGGATGGCACGCCCACCATTGTCGATGCTTTCATTAACGGCGAGTGGAGAAGCATATTGGTCTCGGGACTAGGTGCCGGCGGTCAGGGCATATTTGCTTTGGATGTGACCGATCCTGAAAAATTCAATGAGGACGATGTGTTATGGGAGTTCAGCGATAAGGATAATGCCGATTTGGGTTATACCTTCGGCCAGCCCAGTATCGCGCGGATGCAGGATGGGAGTTGGGCTGCGATATTCAGCGGCGGTTACAACAACACGGCCGATAATGCCGGTGATGGTAACACTGCTGACAGCACCAGTGGTGACGCCAAGTTGTATATCGTCAACCTGGCTGATGGCAGCCTGTTGAGACCGCCGCTCAATACTGAGCGTGGCTCGAGTGAAGACCCGACAGGCCAGAATCGGCCCAATGGACTGGCGACGCCCGCTGTAGTTGATGTTAATGCCGATGCCGTGGCTGATCTGATTTATGCCGGCGATTTGTTCGGCAATTTGTGGAAAATTGATGTCTCAAAAAAACAGCCCAATCAGTGGGATTACGCCATGAAAGAGGCTGGTTTACCACAACCGCTGTTTGAAGCCTGTGCCAGCCTTCCATGCAGCAATCTGAACAGACAACCTATCACCACCCAACCTCAAATCATTAATCACCCGACTGGTAACGGTTATCTGGTGTTATTCGGTACCGGCAAGTATTTTGAAGTCGGTGACAACAGCGCCGTCAATCAGACGACCCAGAGTTTCTATGGCATCTGGGATACAAATCAGAACATCAGCAGCCGGTCACAACTGTTACAGCAATCGATAACAGATGAAGTCACGCAATCCGGTTTTGAGCTCAGGGTCACCACTGAAAACACTATAGACTGGACAACGCACAAGGGCTGGTATCTCGATTTGATAGACCCGGATACCGGTACCAATTTTGGTGAACGCCAGGTCAGTGAGGCCATCGTCCGCAACGGCCGTGTGATTTTCACCACGCTGCTACCGTCAGAAGACCCATGTGGTGATGGTGGTACCAGCTGGTTAATGGAGCTCGATGCCACATCCGGTAGCAGGCTAACGTATTCGCCATTTGATTTGGATGGCGACAAAACATTCACCGTCCTGGACTACGTCAATCTCGGTGATATCGATAATGACGGTGACGATGACTATGTCCCGGCCAGTGGAAAAAGATCGAAAGTCGGTATCAACAATACACCGGGCATCCTCAATGACGGCGGTGGACAAACTGAGTTCAAATACAGCTCCGGTTCATCCGGCGAAATCGAAATTACGACTGAGAATCCGGGTCCGGGCTCTCAGGGGAGGCAGTCATGGCGACAACTGGATTATCTATACAAACGCTAAAACGCGTACGAACTGGCTTATTTCTCATGCTGGGCCTGTTATTATCTTCGCCATTGCAGGCCATAGACTTTTCCAATGAAGGGACCATCACAGAAATCAACCGCGGTGCCGGTGAGATCAAGATTGACGGTCAGCTATACCTGTTAGCGAACAATGTCGAGATCCTTAACAGCGATGCTGAGGCTGCCCCAGAACTGGAATTAACCGTCGGCCAGGAAGTCGCTTTCAACACGGATGAGTTTGATCGCATTCTCGACATTATCGTCCAGCAGGGCGCGCCCTTATGAGAAAGCTGTGTCGCTGCCAATCCGGCTTTACTCTGATCGAGCTGATGATCACCGCCATCATCATCGGCATCATTGCAGCGATTGCTTTACCGTCTTATCAGGAACAGGTCAGAAAAACCCGCCGGGCTAATGCACAGGCAGATCTGCTTGAACTGGCCGCCTACATGGAACGCCATTACGGTGAGAACTTCAGTTACACGGGAGCGGCACTGCCTTTCAATGAGTCACCTAAAGAAGGTGACAGTAAATATTATGACCTCGCTATCGCTGCCATAGCGCAGGATAATTTTACTCTCTCGGCTACACCAAAAGGTCCACAGGCCAGTGATCGTTGCGGCACCATGTGGGTGGATGAGACCGGTGGTCATACCGCGCAGGATAATAACTGCTGGTAGAGGCTGTAATTCCGCGATTCAATTTAAATAAAAAAGGCCGGCTAAAAAGCCGGCCTTAATCTAACTAGTATGTTTTAGTTCTAAATACCATCATCTACTGCGCCTGAAATCAATAGACTATTCAACACAACCTGCGCGGCAGCATCATCCAATACAGCGATACTTGTTACATCAATGGTTTGGACTACACCACCCTCACTGGCATTAGTGACTTGAATTTGCAGGTGGCCTCCATTTTCAACACCAGCAATCGTGTTGTCTGTGTTAGCCAGCACATCAGCTAAATTGATGATATCTCCTTGAGCTTCATTGAAGTCGGTAATGGTATCAGCTGCTGAGTCAGCTGAAACGCCCAGATCATCTTCATTGAAGTCAAAGACATCTACACCAGCATTGCCCGTCAAGACATCATCACCGGCACCGCCAATCAAGATGTCATTTTCACCACCGCCAACCAGTTCGTCATCGCCATCCCCACCAAGAATGGTTGTGGCTTGGTTAGCTACTGCAATCAGCGCAGCGCCACCTTGGTCATTACCATCTGTACCAGACAAAATCACATGATCTTCTGGGCTGATTTGGATTTCGATACCATTCTCAATTATGACGGTATCACCATCGGCATCCACCAACTGCAAATCAAAGTCTAAATTGATCAAATCACCCGGAGTAGGGACTGCTGCACCAAAGCCACCAACAGAGAAAGTATTGTCACTCAGATAATCAATTTCTAGCGAGTTTAAACCTACACCAGTGAATACCTGAATGGTGGTTCCGTCATATATACCCGAAACGTAGAGGCTGCCATTGCCATCATAATCAAATTCAACGGTATAGCCATCACCTGTCTGCAACAAGCCGTCAGCGATGTTGAATGTCACCAAACCACCCAATGTAATTGAAGTAATGTCTTTTTGTGTACCATCACCAACAATATTGTTTCCATCGGGGTCTTGGTAGGCTCTCAGTTCAATTGTGCTAGCAGTTTGACCAGATGACACTAACGTAGCTTGAACACCAAATACTGTTTCATGATTAGTAAATGTATGACCAGAACCTGTGGATTCATCGTAGTCTGCATTACTTACTGGAGTACCAGAAATTCCTGATACGAAGTCAATCCGAATGCCCTCGTTCCCACCAACATTCTGACCACCACCACCACCATCGACACCAGCCTCGTTAGCTGTGGCATTGACACCATCCCCATCATAACCATCGCCTTGTACAGGTGTAACTAGAATATCAGGTGTCGGTGAGACAACATCAGTATCAAAATAGTAAGCGTAGTTTGTGTTACCTCCAGCAAAATCATACGAACCATCATCGATTGAGAATGATGTTAAACCACCGTCTAACTGTTTCAATAAGGTGAAATCGTATGTGTCATTTGACAGAGCAAGGTCACCATCTGTGTTCAATGTCACAGTGTAGACTTGCGTATTGGTATCAGCCAACACAGTCGCATAATCACTACCGGCTAATGTTGATGCAATGAGGACACTACCGTTGCTATACAGATAAATAGCTTGATTACCTGTCGTTTGCTGACTCAAAGTTCCGTCGACAGCAATATTGGTAAAGCTGAGCGTACCGAGTTGATCCGCGCCAACATTATCATCAATGTTTGAGTCAACGTCCAAAGCAACACCTGTCGCGGTTGTATTGATTTGGTTAATGATGAATGTCATTTCAGGGTTAATGGCTACAGGCACATCATCAACAACCGCTACATTCACTGTACCTGCCGCTGTATCACCATCAATATCTGTCGCAATCACATCGACCGAACCTAAATTCAGGTTCGTTTGAATGTCATCACCATAGGTATGCAGGAAGTTGTCCGACAAGGTCACTGATACAGATGCCGTGCCTGCAACCAGGTTCGGTGTCAGTGTCAGCGTGATCGCCAGATCACCATTCACCGTACCGGTGATTTGGCTCGCACCATATGTCCAGATAACGTCAGCACCAGCAAGACCATCTGTGTTGGTCAGCAAGCCAGATAAATCTGTGTCAAAGGCCATGCTCGCCAAGGCGTCTGAGCCCAGGGTGAACACCAGTGTGTCGCTGTCTGTCAGGGACTCCGGTGTATCGTCATTACCCGCTGTCTCATCGCCACGTACAGGTAAGTCATCTTCATCCACTGACAGGCTGATAGCTTGTGCATCGCCAGGACCCGCACCATCGGTGATAGTGATCGTGTGATTGTCTGAGGCTACGTCGCCATCACCATCCGTGACTTCAACACTGAACGTCACGCTTGGAGAGAGATCTTGGTCTTGACCATTCGCAGGATCAAACGTCCAGGTGCCATCGGTAGCTACATTCAATGTACCTTCCGCAAGCACAATGTTGGCACCAAGCGCGTAACTGCTCGCTCCCACTTTAACGACCACGGTTGAGGCATCATCTGCACCGTAGCTGCTGTTATCCCATGTACCAGAAATCGTACCAACGGCATCTTCGGCAACGGTTGCTGTACCTGATACTGTCATCGCTGGCACATCATCAACAACCGCTACATTCACTGTACCTGCCGCTGTATCGCCATCAATATCTGTCGCAATGACATCGACCGAACCTAAATCCAGGTTCGTTTGAATGTCATCACCATAGGTATGCAGGAAGTTGTCCGACAAGGTCACTGATACAGATGCCGTGCCTGCAACCAGGTTCGGTGTCAGTGTCAGCGTGATCGCCAGATCACCATTCACCGTACCGGTGATTTGGCTCGCACCATATGTCCAGATAACGTCAGCACCAGCAAGACCATCTGTGTTGGTCAGCAAGCCAGATAAATCTGTGTCAAAGGCCATGCTCGCCAAGGCGTCTGAGCCCAGGGTGAACACCAGTGTGTCGCTGTCTGTCAGGGATTCCGGTGTATCGTCATTACCCGCTGTCTCATCGCCACGTACAGGTAAGTCATCTTCATCCACTGACAGGCTGATAGCTTGTGCATCTCCAGGACCCGCACCATCGGTGATGGTGATCGTGTGATTGTCTGAGGCTACGTCGCCATCACCATCCGTGACTTCAACACTGAATGTCACGTTTGGAGAGAGATCTTGGTCTTGACCATTCGCAGGATCAAACGTCCAGGTGCCATCGGTAGCTACATTCAATGTGCCTTCTGCAAGCACAATGTTGGCACCAAGCGCGTAACTGCTCGCTCCCACTTTAACAACTACGCTTGAGGCATCATCTGCACCGTAGCTGCTGTTATCCCATGTACCAGAAATCGTACCAACAGCATCTTCAGCAACGGTATCAGTGCCGCCGACGGTCATATCTGGAGCATCATCATCGACCGTAACAGTGAATACCGCAGGGGCACTGGTATTACCAAATGAGTCTATTGCTGTTGCAGTAAACTCAAATGTCAGAGGGTCATCCGGGTTAGTTGCATCAGGATGATAAAACGCCTCATTCTGAGTAAACGTATAAGTGCCATCGCCTTTGACCACGAGTGTCCAACTACCATCATCTGCAGTCACCGTGTTACCGGAACTAGATGCACTACCAGTCCAGGAGCCGCCAGAATACGATATAGAAATGGTGCCTGTGTCACCAAGACCGTAATCAGCATCGATGACACCATTAAGTTCTACAAAACCATCAGTTTCATCACCTGCGACATCGCCACTAGTAAGGTTAACATCATCATCGAAGATGGTAACCATTGCAGAGTCAGCATCAGGGTTAATAGTGGCATTGTTGGCGCTAAGAAGCACAATTTCGAAAACACCATTTCCTTCTGGAATGTCATCTTCTACGATTTGCACATAGACAGGGAAAGAAGTTGCACCTGCAGGAATTGTGACCGTTTGAGGTGAAAGTCCATCAAACCAATCTTCGGGGTTATCCGCTGCACCATTAGTGCTTACTGGACGTAATTCATAGGTAACCTGAACGTCCTGTGTGAAGGCTTCACTTAAATTAATGATAAAGACAACTTGTTTGGTACCTGCACTGGTTCCTTCTAAAACACTGGCCGCATTGCCATCAACAATAACAGGATAGTCAGGTGTTGGAATGCCATCTGTAGGAGGATCGGTTTCCGGATCTTCAATTTCGATTTCAACATCGACTGACACACTGACTTGAGGGACAGGCTCTTCTTCTTCAAGGAAAATAATGTCCTCTTCAGGAAGGTCATAGCTGTTATTGACGCCAATGGTATCGAAACCCGCATCGGGTGTGACCGATGGGTTGAGATAATCAACGAATACGGCAGTATTATTACCTTCATTACCACCTTCAACCCCTGCACCGGCAGCTGTGGCTTCACCGATTTCGGTCGGGTCTTGCCCCTCTAACAAGGCTTGTTGGATAGCAGCAACGTCATCAGGCACGTCTTCTTGTGCGCCTTCGGCCAAGGCTGTGTCATTCAGATCAAAGACTTCACTGTCGAGCATTGCCTGGGAGTTTCTGCCCAGATCCATGACACTGCCATCAGCGAATTCGATTTCAATTGCCCCACCAGGGCCTGTGGTAATCAGTTCATTGGCGAAGACTCTGTCGCCGGCCTGTAGTGTTCTGATCGAGCCATCAGCCGCAGTGGCTGTGACTTCTCCAATGATTGCCTTTACAACTCCGATTTGTGCCGCCATGTTCATGTCCTCCCAAGAACCATCCATATATCATCAGCATCCCCAATATGAGGGGGTCTTGCTAATAATAATCCCCCTATTTATAGGGGGTCGGTATTGTACTTTGGTACAGTTTTGTGAATTTTTTTAAAATTTTTTGTATGAAAACTATGGAAAAGACCGGTTTGCGGCTTTTTATCGGGGTCTGGAAAAAGAAAAAGCCAGCTTTCAGGCTGGCATTGAGAGTTATTCGATCAAATTATGCACTCAATTTATAAGTTTTAGCAGAGCGGTTTATGCCTTATATATACGTCGAAGTCGGCCATTACGAATATAGTGACTTTCCAGAATCTTTCTTTGTTTGAAGTCGATTTTGGCCATGGCTTCATAGTCTGTGAGTGATCGATTCTGGCCCAACCCATAATGAGCTATGTCTGTGAGTGAATGGGGATCACGCGGTTTGGTCCCGGCAAGTAGATATTGAATGCGGTCCACACTTTGGGACTCTAAAAACGCTGCCTGCCGGTGATCATCCCAATGGCGGGGGCGGCCGGTTCGTTTACCGTAGTTGTGATAAGCCAGCACATCGTTGGGTGCATAAAAATCCCAACCGTGCGTCCACAATCTGACTGACAAGGTAATTTCTTCACCGAAGAAATACAGGTATGGATCGTAGGGTACCTGTTTGAGTGCCAATGCCGGTGCAAACAGAAAATTAGCAGACACAAAGGCTGAAAGCATTGGCTTTGCGGGTCTGTTTTTATATGGAATCGTATCTGACTGATACACTAATGTGCCGTGCGCATTAAACTGGCCCGGTTTTAAGCGCGTGATCGCTTTTTCCGGCAACTGGTCGGGCGGTGTGTAGCCTAGAGGATAGTGGCTGATTATCGCTTTCTGGTTATCACACTGCTGCCATATATCAAAAAGCCGAACATCCCAATCCGGCTCAAAGCGCATATGACTGTCAATCTGCAGTACAAAATCTTCATCGCCGGACAATGTCTGATACAGATGACTTCTGGCCCAGCACACGCCCCGGCTGTTGGCCGCATCTATCACGATTTCCTGCACCTGCGGGTGCCCCGGTGCACGACATGTTTCATCACCCGACATCAGCTGAGACAGCACGCCCACCCGAATCAGCTCGGGCCTGGCACCGTGCCGTAACAGATCATTAATGGTGGCCGTGATTTCCTCGTCACGATAATTGGCAATCGCGACAAACAGGGTGGGTTGAATCTGGCTCATCGTCTCTCGAATCGTTATGCTAACTCAGCATACTAAAAGGCCCGCGATATGCCTACCGCGGGCCTTTTGTTTTTCAGAACGCTGGCCGGTGACGATGTGTTGTCAACGGCCGGCCAGTGACTAGCTCTGGTCGACGTTCAGGTTGTTGTTATTCAACAGGGTAGTCAGATCCTGCTGGTTACCATTAACGAAGATGCTTTGTGTTGATTCGCCACCACTGTTGGCATCGCCGTTCGTGTAGACATCGATCTTGGTCTGGTTGCTACCTGCATCGAATGTCGCTTTCAGATAGTTATCCAGGTTAGTGTCATCGATAGTCTTGCTGCCATCGGAATCCAGCAGATCGGCAAGATTCAGCACATCACCCTCACCGGCATTGAAGTCAATGACCATATCTTCAGCCGGAGAACCTGCTTCACCGTCATCGCCTTCATTCCATTGGAAGATGTCGGCACCGGCGCCACCGATAAGGATGTCGTTACCGCCACCGCCGATCAGCGTGTCATCACCGGCAGCATCAATCTCAGCCTGTGTTGGGTTCGGATTAATCAGTTCATCGTAGTTGTCACGAATGTACTGCATGATTTGTGCATCATCCGGTGCCGTACCATCATTCACTGACCAGGTCAGGTATTCCACCAGACCCTCGTAACCCAGACCATGACCGGCACTGAATGTCTCACCAGTGTCATCATTAGTCCAGGTCAGGTTATCCGTGAACAAGGTATCACCGAAGATCACTTCATCACCATCGCCACCCTGCAGCACGTCATCACCCAGGTCGGCAGGGCCTTCTGTGGTGTTGCCGGTTTGCAGTTGGGCAGTCAGTTCACCAGCGGAGTTAATCACCTGTGGTTCGCCGACTGGGCCGGTGACAAAGTTATCCGGTACTCGCAACTCAATATCATCAAGGTATAGCTGCTCATAGTTGCCATTATTATCTGCTTCAATAGTGTACACGAGGCGGTAGTTACCCGAATCCAAAGGAGATGTCTGAATTGTGTCTCGAGAAGTCTCTTCTGGGAGCTCTCCACCTTCACCTGCCACATCAAGCCAGTTACCACCAACCTGACGCTGCAGAGACCATGTGATCTCATCACCGCTACCGAGACTTGATGTTTGATAATCGAACTGCAAGATGGAGCCATCAACTGCTACAGCAAACATCGTGCTGGTAAGAACTGTTTGTCCATCATTACGACGATCATGGATGGTCATGTAGCCGTCGTCAATTTCAAACTCGCCATCTGAATCACCACTTAATGTCCAATCACTCTCGGTATCCAGATCATCATTAGACCCAGAGAAGTTGGCCACAATGGAGGTGGTCGTACCAAAGGATTCAGACCCAGTCCCAGCGTTGTTGGTGTTGTCAAAGAACCTCAGGTAGTTGGTATCAACACCGTTGCCAATACCAATCGCATTAACCTCACTGATACTGCTCAAGCCTTCAAAGGCATTTACTGCCGCTAGGAGAGTCTCATAATCAGTATCATTACCATCACCGCCACCGTTGTAGAGTGTTGGGTCACCGTCGGTCATGAAGTAAGTAATGAACTCATAACCTGAAGGTTGCGAACCGAACCAATCTACGGCTTCGTTAAATGCATCCTCGTAGTTAGTACCACCATCAGCTGACAGATCGCTAATTTCATCAAGCAAATCTGCCATGCCATCTGGATTATTCGCCAAATCACTGACAGAGATTTCCAGGTTTGCACTCGGGCCAAAGCCAATCAGGCCAATATTGATCACACCATCATGGTCAGCCAGATCATTCACAAAGCTTTCCAAGGCGTCTTTGAGCAATGTCAGACGGCTGCCTTCCATACTGCCCGACTCATCCGCAATGAGCGCAATGCTGTAGTTACTGCCTGGGCTGTATTGCTGATCACGCCCTCCCAGGTCACCAATCAGTACATCATTACCGCCTGCCGTTTGGTGAGTATTCGGTTGATTACTACCAACGTAAAGCTCATCCGCGACCTGTGTGGTCACAGTCAGGTTGTTGCTTGACAGATCACCATCTGCATCCTGAATGGTGTAGCCAATACTTGCACTGATTTCTGCATCCGTATCAGCAAGGCCGGTGAACGCATAACTACCGTCACTGTTAATGACCACGGTACCGGCGTCTGTATCAAATGTCGCTGAGGTGATGCTGTCAGTGAAGGTAACGGTGGTACCGTCATAAGTCACATCAACCAGGGCTGGTGTACCATAACCATCCGCCCCCGCATCGTCATTATCCAGAACACTGCCGGTAACCGGACTAGGTGTTGAAGTCACGGTGCTGGTCAGTGCGTCAGCCAAATCATCGATATTGTTCAGAATAATGACATTGTCGTCACCTGAACCCGAATTATCGTTGGCAGCTTCACCGACACTCCAGGCAATCGGTTCCAGGAATCCAATATCGCCGCTATCCAGACCGTTATAGCCAACGGCAAAGGAATTATCGAAGTTATTGTTTTCAAGGAAGTCTATCCAAGCACTTTCCTCAGCACCAATAATGCCGTAGCTGCCCGTGCTGTTGGTCTGGTTCGGTTCACCATCAGAGATAAACATCGACACCAGCTCGCCACCGCCTGCAGGTGGTGCAGTGAAGTTGCTTGTGACAGTTTGCAACGCAGCATCGTAATCGGTATAGCCACCACTGCTCAATCCGTTAATCACTGTCATGGCATCGGCAAGATTAGTGAACCAGCCCCCATCAACGCCAGAGTTATAGAAAGTACCATCGGATGAGAAAGAAGTAATAAAGACAGAATGCACAGAGCCACTGTTAAACAGTGATTGCAAAGATGACTTCATTGAGGCCAAGTCACTGTTACTGACACTGGAAGAGGTATCAATCGTCAACACCAGGTTAGCCCCTAATGTGGCGCTTGAACCCTCTTGAGTCTGTGCACTATCTGCAGATGCCATCGGCACATCGTCTGTGATTTGTACTGACAAGGTGTCATTAGCGACATCACCATCAACATCACTCAGACTGATATCGAAGCTCTCAAACACCCCATTTTCACCATTATTGGCAGGACCATGGGTCAGCGTGTTATCAGTCAGTTCATAGCTGTAGGTAATCTCACCCGTGTTGGCATCGTAACCAGTCACAGACAGCGTATTACCCAGCGCCGTAGTAAAGCTTGTGGCGCTGAATGTACCGTCAGTGATGATTGCATTACCTTCGATGGTCAGATCATCAATGGCATCACCACTGCTGATGGTGAATGTGCCTTCTTGGACAGTAGACTCTTTAGAGGTATCACTACCTTCTGCCAAGTCATCCTCATCAACCGTGACATCTCCACCATTAGCAGCTGGTGTCAGGTTGCTGATTTCCGGAGCATAATCCACATCGACCGTTGTCGTGCCTGCAGTCTGCAGATTTTCGTACTCACTGCCACCAGACGCAACACCAACAATGCTGTTGGTGATAGACACCTGGTTATTAATCTCGGCATCAGTGTAGGTGCGGGTAAACGAACCTGAAGTATCACCAGCAGAGATAGTCACCTGCTCACCATTAGCCAGGTTGAAGACCAGATCTGTATCCGGGTCAATATCGCCAGGGCCACCACTCAATGTGATGGTGTAGGTGATATCGCCACCGTCTTCATTCACTTCTGTAGTTGAAGTGGTCAGTGTCGCGGTCACAGTATCAATAGTGTCGCTGACCGTGACTGTCGCAGTATCAGTGGTATCCAGATTTTCGTAGTTACCACCGCTGGTTGACTGAATACCGACATTGAAGCTTTCGCCATCAACGTAGACATCATCACCCTGGGCTGCCTGCGGCGCAGATGAGCCCGTGGTGGCACCGTCAGGAATCGTGATCACCACGCCATTGGTGAGCGTAATGGTCAAGTTACCTTGAGGCGCATTATCAACACTGGCGCTGTAGGTGATAGTACCGTCTTCCGCTACGCTCACATCATTCAATGTGATTGTCGAGGTATCGGTCGTATCACTGATAGTGACAGTCGCTGTATCGGTGGTATCCAGCTGTTCGTAGTTACCACCACTGGTTGATTGAATACCAACATTGAAGCTTTCGCCATCAACGTAGACATCATCACCCTGAGCTGCCTGCGGCGCAGAAGAACCCGTAGTGGCACCATCAGGAATGGTGATCACCACGCCATTGGTCAGCGTAATGGTCAAGTTACCTTGAGGCGCATTATCAACACTAGCGCTATAGGTGATAGTGCCATCTTCCACTACGCTCACATCATTCAACGTGATGGTGGTGGTATCAGTAGTATCACTGATAGTCACCGTCGCGGTATCAGTGGTATCCAGATCTTCGTAGTTACCACCGCTGGTTGATTGAATACCGACATTGAAGCTTTCGCCATCAACGTAGACATCATCACCCTGGGCTGCCTGCGGCGCAGAAGAACCAGTAGTGGCACCATCAGGAATGGTGATCACGACGCCATTAGTGAGCGTAATGGTCAGGTTACCTTGAGGCGCGTTATCAACACTGGCGCTATAGGTGATGCTACCGTCTTCCGCTACGCTCACGTTATCCAGCGTGACAGTGGTGGTGTCGATGGTGTCACTGATAGTCACAGTCGCGTCATCGCTGGTGTCCAGAGATGAGTAGTTACCACCTGTGGTGCCAGTCACCTCAACGGTATAACTTTCACCATCAAGGTAAACATCGTCACCCTGGACAGAGAATGGCGTGGAGTCGGCACTGGTGTCACCAACCGGAATAGTGATGGTTGCACCATTATCCAGCGTGATAACAAGTGGGCTACCAGTCACAGGGCTCGCCACGCTGCCGGTAATGGTAGCTGTGCCATCGCCTTCGTTGACAGTAACATCATTCAGAGTCAAGACGTCAGAAACCTGTGCATCAACAATAGTAATAGCGACTGCGCCCTGAGTGGTATCGCCGTCGCCATCGGTGACGGTGAAGTTAAAGTTTTCAACTTCGTCCTGAGATACGGAACCGCTGTCAACGCTATAGCTGTACTCGCCATTGGCCTTGACCTGCAGCGTACCGTGATCCAGTTCGATTTCCTGTGAGTAACCGTCCTGACCGAATTCCAGGGCCACGCCATCGATGTGTGAGATTCCCCCCTCATCCTGACCGGCATCAAACACCAGTTGACCGGTAACGGTCTCACCTTCGTCAACCGCTGCATCGCTTTGGATACCAACACTCGGGCCGTCATCTTCAAAGGCAAACAGCACACCGACATCAAGACTGTCGCTGGCACTGTCGCCATCGGCATCCGTGATGGTGGCTGACAGCGCAATCGCGCCGGCATTGAGTGTGGCAGGCGAATTGGCTTCATCTGGATCGGTCACGTCATCATGCTCAACCGCACGCAGTTGAGTCAGGGTGACTTCGCCGGTGTCATCGACACTGGCAGTAAAGACAATCAGTTCATCGCCGCCATCCATAGTGATGTAGCCTTCAACATCACCGTCGCCGTTCACACGCAGTTCAACCGCTTTGCCGCTGACGGTATCAACCAGACCGGACTCTGCATCATCAGCCACCGACAGGCTGTAATCCACATCGCCTTCGCCATCGGCACCGAAGTCAGGGGTAAAGCTGCCTGAAAGGTCGAGCGTTGCGGTGGCATTGCTTGGATCACCATTGCCGATATCGGTCTCATCGACGGTGATCGCACCCAGCTGGTTAATGCTGACATTGATATTGACGTCATTGAAGTCGTTATCACCGCCAATGATGTCTTCCCAGTTCTGGTTACCGGCTGCAGCGTTATCATCAACGGCATCAGTATCATCCGGGTTAAGGGCAGGGTCATTGAACAGAACGTTCGTACCTTGTCCTGACAATGGTTCACCGCCCACAAGCACTTCCCAGTTACCTTCGCCATCTTTCTGGAAGGTGACGGCATCACCATCGCTCAGGTCATTCAGATCGGCACCGTCAGGAATGATGAAAAAGCCGATATTTGCAGGGTCGGTAACATCAACAGTGACTTCTTCTGAGGTGTTGTCTTTGACATTCGCCCAGATGATTTCACCGCTGACCGGTTCACCATTTTCACCTTTGATGTAGAAACCATAGGTGTTGTTGTAACCGGCATCACCGCCTTCATTGGTCACAGTCAGCAGGTAAGGCTGTGTGGGTTGCTCAGCAGCGATGGTCGGTGCGTCATCTTCAAAGTTGAAGCTGACACCACCCAGATCCAGCGTGGCTTCTGCACTGTCGCCATCGGCATCAGTGATAGTTTTCACCAGGCTCAGCAATTCTGCATCCAGCACCATGCCCTGGCTGTCGTCAGGGTTGGTGGTGTCGGCATGCCAGACGTTCTCCAGCTGCGTCAGCGTGACTTCACCGGTTTCAGCATTGACGCTGATAGTGAAATATTCCGTACCACCCACAGAGCCAATGATTTCACCATTGACTTCATTCAGCACGATTTCAGTGCCCTGGCCGTAACCGTCACCATCATCGCTAGCCGTATCGCTGTTATCAACGGTATACAGACCGGAAGCGACATCCTGACCGTTCAGGCTCAGGCTGTAGCTTTCGCTGGTTTCACCGGCAGGACCGTCAGCACCGAGCTCACCGCTGAAGAAGCCGCTGAAGTCGAAGCTGGCAGTAGTAGAAGCACCGGCTTCACCGTTGCCGTCTGCCAGCGCAGATTCATCAACAGTCAGGCTGGCAACTGCATCCAGGCTGATGTTATCGATATAAGCGCCCAGCGTGTTTTCAGAGCCCACCCCTTCAAAGCTGAGGGTTTGTGCACTGCTGGTATCCAGACCGGTAAAGGTCAGGGTGATGGTGGTCCAGCCACCAGCACTGCTTGATTGTGATGCAGACACACCGGCAGGCAAGCTGTCAAAATCAATCACACCGGCACCGTCAACATTGATGTTGACCGTTTGTCCGCCCAGTGAGACCGCCATATCGCTGCCATCCACATCATCAGGACGCGGCTGGAAGTCAAAGCTCAGGGTCGCATCAGGAGTCGGCAGATCAACGTCTGTCGACAGCACAGTCAGTGTAGGTTCACCATCACTATTGCTGTCGTGAGCATCCAGTTCGGCATGCACATCACCGTCTGAAGCACTGGCGCCACCCACGTTACCGGACTGAATTTCGATACCGGCACCGTTCACGGTCCATTCAATATCATTGTTACCAATGATGGTGCCGCCACCCTCGCCAACGACTGTCCAGTTATTACCGGTCAGGTCAGGCGCAAAGTTTTCAAACGACTCGGTCAGCAGATTAATTTGCTGGCTGGTCACAACCGGCGTGTCATCATCGAAGTCGACAGTCAGGTTACCGGTTTGGCTATCGCCGTCATTGTCGGTCACGGTAAATTCAAGATCGACACTGGTGTTATTTTCAGTGTTATCACCTGCTTCACCATCCAGTGACTCATGCAGGACGTTATCCAGCAGGGTCACGGTGTAATCACCTGATGCTGTATCGGTCACTTCCACCGTAAACAGAGGACCGCGCGGGCCAGTTGCTGTCAGCGTGTTGGTGACACTATTCCAGCTGAAGCTGACAGTTTCAGTGCCGACAGTCGCGTTTTCGCCGTTCATTGCAGCAAAGTCAACGCTACCAGGCTGATCAGCACCGGTTGAGAAATTCAGGCTGCCTTCAAAAGTATTTTCATCAGCACCTTGTGTGACGTCATCCTGTGGGCCGCCTTCAATACCATCGACCAAACCTTCGTCATCAACAGTTGCAGTGGCCTGCTCTTGTGAGATAACCGGCATATCATCATCGATAGTCACATAGACATCACCATCAACGCTATCACCATCACCATCGGTAACGGTATAAGTCAGCTTGAAGTTAACGTCAGTGCTAGAAAGGAAGAAATTCGGATTTTCATCATCACCGTAGGAGAAACCATCATTGCTGTGATCGACATTGGCAAGCAAGGTAAACTCATACACACCAGTTTGAGCGTTCACTGTCATAGTAAACACCGGCGTGTCAGTGACTTCTGTTGATGCTGTCAGGGTTGAGGTATCTGCATTCCAGCTGTAAGTCACTGCCTCGCCGTTAGAGGTAAAGTCAGCAGTCTCACCATGCATTTTCTGCAGGCCAATCGAGCCGGCACCATCCGCGCCAAAGGTATGGCTGAGGGTACCTGTCAAATTGGCTTGAGCCAGATCACCGGTCTGATCATCGCCTACACCGGTAGGCAAATTATCTTCGTCAGCAACGATAAAGGTCGGAATAAACGCAGTAGGACCATCGTCATCAAATGTAACCTGAATGGCATTTTGCGTCACGACGCTGTCGCCATCGTTATCAGTCACCGTAATGTGGATAAAATTCTCAAGGCTGACATCATCGTCACGACTTTCAGTGTCTTCGTGCTGAATAGCTTTAAGTTGTAATAGAGCGAGCTGATCATCACTACTGCCTGGCTCGCCTTCGAGCAGACCGACAACAAAGGCAATATCTGCAAGGAAGTCTTCGGCTGAGTCATAGCTGCCAGCCGGGTCAGCAGGATCAAAGGTCGCATTGGTCATGCCCAGGACAAAGTTATCACCTACAAGCCCCTGGTCACCCAGGTCGACACCAAAGGCAGTGCCAATATTGGCAAGTAATTCTGCTGATAGAGAATACAGATAGATCGGCTGGCCACCCTGAGTAGCACTCAGTCCTGAAGCCTGCCCGTCAAAACTCTCGCCTGCGGCATTGGTTAATGAAACATTAGCTAAGCCATCTGCGCCACCACTGTACTGAACAGCACCACTGATTAAGTTAACTGCTACTCCTATAAGCTCAACAGTGCCACCTTCACCCAGCGGTTGCAGGAAGGTGAACAGGTCATTGGCTGCATCACCATCGAAAGTGTGAGGCTGCGCAAGGGCTGATTCGTCATGAATAACGGTAGCGCTGCCATCTTCAGAGATAACCGGAATATCATCCTGAATCTCGACCACAAACTGACCTTCACCGACACCGGTGACAGAATCACCATCAGTGTCAGTCGCAACCAGAATACCGCTGAAATCAATGCCGCTCACTGAACCGTCGGCGGTGACCAGGGCACTGTTTTCGCTGTCGGTGCCATCATCTACATGATCCAGCTGGTCCTGCAGATCAAACTCGTATGAGCCATCGGCATTCACAGTCAGGGTAAAGACGGTCATACCACCGGCAGTGGCTGTCAGTACGTTTCCGCTGACGCTGTAGCTCACGGCATTTCCGTTTGAGTACAGGCTCGGCAGGCTGTCAGTGTTTTCAGACAGGCTGATGGTGACAGGTGCATCGGCACCGGCACTGAACAGTGCGGTTAAGCTACCGGCTTCGCCGTCAGTTTCATCATCTGCGTTAGTGTCGCCAGCTTGTTTGTTACCTTCGCTGTTGTCTTCAGTAAGCACTGACATGCCATCTTCTTCGACGCCCGCAGTGACCGCTTCGGCTTGTTCATTGGCAATCGGCGCATCGTCTTCAAAGCGATAGGCCACGCCGCTGATATCCAGATCAGCACTGACGGTATCGCCATCGGCATCGGTCACCGATTTCGTCAGTAGCAAGGTACCGGCTTCCAGCAACATGCTCATTGCTTCATCGGTATCGGCAGTGTCGTCGTTCCAGATATTTTGCAGTTGTTCCAGGGTCACGACGCCGTTGGCATCGACACTGATGGTAAACAACGGGCCTTCAATGCCTTCAGCAACGCCTTCAATCACACCATTATTGTTGACCAGAGTAATTTCTGCACTTTGGCCATAACCATCACCATCTTCAGCCGAAGTATCATCACTACTGACGGCATACAAGCCGGTGGTAAGAACTTCCAGCTCCGGATTCAGTGACAGGCTGTATTCGCTTGTGCCTTCTTCATCGGCACCGATGCTGCTGGTGAAGTAGCCACTGAAGTCAAAGCTGGCCATGGCTGTGGTAACGGCACCGGTTTCAGGATTAGCGTTTTCCAGACCCGATTCGTCAACGGCCAGTACTGGCAGCGCTGACATATTGATGTTGTCGAGGTAGGCACCGAATTCATTCGCATTACCCAGACCTTCAAAAGTCAGGGTTTGCGGTGTGGTGGTGTCCATACCGCTGAATTGCAGCGTGATGGTGGTCCAGCCACCGTCGATAGCGGTCAGCTCAGCGGTCACGCCTTCAGGCAGACCGTCAACAGTCACGTTGCCGGCAGCATCTGAGTTCACGGTGAAGCTGTAGTCACCGAAGCTGACGGACATATCGCTGTCGTCTTCATGGTTGGGACGAGGCTGATAGTCAAAGCTCAGAATGACATCCGCACTGGGCAGTTCAACATCCGTAGAGAGTTGGGTCAGCAGGGTGTCGTTGTTATCGGTATCAAGCTCGGCATGGACATCGCCGTCAGAGGCGGAGGCATTACCTGCATTACCAGACTGGATTTCCAGGCCGGCACCATTAACCGTCCATTCAATACCAGCATCACCGGAGACGGTGCCACCACCCGTGCCAACAACAGTGAAACTGTTACCGCCCAGGTTCGATGCAAAGCCTTCGAATGATTCGCTGAAGAAGTTAACGGCCAGATCAGGTGTCACTTCCAGCGTTGGCATATCGTCGTCGAAGTTGACGTTTAAGATGCCTTCCACGGTGTCGCCGTCAGCATCCGTGATACTGTAGGTCAGATCGGCAAAGGCATTATTCTCGGTGTTGTCACCCGATTCACCATCAAGTGATTCGTGGAGGACATTATCAAGCAGGTCGACTGTGTACTCACCGGAAGCTGTATCCAGGGTCACGGTGAACAGATCGGTACCATCACGGTCACCGCCGGTAACCGTTGCGGTCAGGACGGCCGTCTCGCTGTCGTATGAGAAGGTGACTGTTTCGCTACCCAGAGAAGCCGTTTGGCCATCCATAGGGGCAAAACTGAAGACTTCTGGTTCGTCAGAACCGACAGAGGCATTCAAGCTACCGGTGAATGAGGCTGGGCCATTATCATCGGCGATACCACCGTCGTTGCCGCCTTCCAGTGCATCATCATCAACCAGTGCCGTGCTTTCACCCACCACTGGAATATCATCTTTGATTGAAATGGTGAACATGCCAGCATCATCTTCAGTGATGATCAACTGGTCACCGTCAAAGTCACGGATTTGCAGCAGTTGCGTAAAGTCGATGCTGTCTACAGAACCATTTGGTTCGCCGTTTTCATCAAGCGTAATCAGGCTGAAGTTTTCTTCGGCTGTTTCACCTGCGACGTGATCCAGCTGATCATTGAGATCGAACTCCCACTGACCGTTGCCAAAGATTGTCAGAGTGAACACTTCACGTGCTTCTTCACCTTCACCGGCACTGGCAGTCAGCACAGAGATAGCATCATCACCCTCACCAATTACCTGAACGCTGTAGCTAACTGCTTCACCTTTGGAAGACAAGGTCGGCAGCGAGTCAATACCTGCCTGGAACAGCGCCTGCTGAACTTCATTTTCAGAAGCTTGCAGCAATGCGAAAGAACCAGGAACATCGGCACCCATATTAACGAGATTGTTGAGGTTACCGCTGATGGCATCAGAGCTAATCAGGCTATCTGCGCTGTCAACAGTGCCCAAGGTATCCCACCCCGTCAGGGAGCCATCAAAGCCACCATTGACCGTATTACCGTTCAAAGTCAGATCAGAGACTGACAGGCTGGAATCAACACCGGTATCGCCCACATTCATCTGACCAAAACCAATGGTGATTTCACCATCCGCGGTCACTTCATAGGTAAACGGATTTGAAGCCAGATTACCAGCGCTACTGTCAGCGAGTTCAATCACTTCACCATTAATAACAACAAAAGCGAAGTCGTTATACTCAAGTGCCTCAGAACCAGACTCGCCGTTGTTGAAGACCCAGTTGAAACTGATGATATCGCCGGCTTCGACTGTTAATGTGGTTTTCGCCGCTGAACCATTACCCGCATCACCCGCACCGCCGTTGCTGTCAACCGCAGGCTCCAATGCACCGGCTGACAGGCCCAGGAAACTCTCGATATCGGATTGATCGGCATCACTGTCATCAGAAGTGATAGTCATGGCAACAGCACTGTTCGGGTTGCCTTCAGACAGGTCACCATCTTCGAAAGACAGGCCATCTTCAACCACAGTGCCGGTTTGTGTCGCCAGGCCTTGTTCTTCATCACCTGCACGAATCGGGCTGTCATCATCTACGTTGATTTGCAGGGTGCCGGTTGCGCTGTCGCCATCGGCATCGGTGATGGTGAAGCCAAGGTTGAGGAATAGGTTATTTTCGAAAACGAATTCACCGTTTTCATAATCCGGCGCGGCGTGGTCAAACTGACCGAAAATACCGAGCAGGAAGCTGCCGCCATCGGCATTTGGCGTCATTTGCGCGGTGAAGATAATTTCCGCCATTTCAGGGAAGTCATCACCGCTACCTTGGCAGCCGTCAAAGACTTCTTGCTGTGCAGTCAGTTGTGGAGAGAGTTCTTGACCACCTTCTAAGCCCCCGTCAACGATGTAGCCAATGACTGTCAGGCCGTCGGCTGATACCCAGTATTTAACCTGATACCCTTGTGAAGTAACGGGGTTTCCGGTGCTGTCAGTGACATCAGAACCACTGGTGACATTGAAAATAATCGGGTCAGTTTCACTCGGACCATTAAGACCAAAATTGGCCACCAGGCTGCCACCGAGGAAATGACCATCAGGAGACCCCGTATCATCACCCAGTTCAGTGCGTTCATCGTCAACACCGGCGGGTGAGTCAAAACCAAAGGCATCAACGCCGTGTTGACTATTGAGGTAAGCCAGGAACTCTGCACTGACATCACTTAAATCGATCTGACCGTCAGTGATCAGATCGTCTTCATCAAGAATGACTTCGGTGATGCCCGCTGTCGGAACACCGTCAATCAACTGTTCCTCTTCGATTTCATCAAAGGTGCTGTTCACACCGATGGTGTCAAAACCGGCTTCAGGGGTGACTTCCGGATTCAGGTAATCAACAAAAACGGCATCATGACCGCCGCCGCTACCTTCAACACCGGCACCGGCCGCTGTCGCTTCACCGGCTACGGTCGGGTCTTCGCCTTCGAGGATGGCCTGCTGAATAGCGGCTACATCGTCCGGCACTGATTCGCCTTGCGTTTCCGCGAGTTCAGTGACATCGGGATTGAATACAGCGGTATCCAGCATGGCCTGGCTGTTTCTGCCGAGATCCATCACGCTGCCATCTGCAAATTCAATCTCCACTGCACCGGCAGGGCCTGTGCTGATGACTTCATTCGCATAAACGCGATCGCCTGCCTGCAGCGTTCTGATTGACCCGTCTTCAGCTGTGGCGGTTACCGTACCTACGACAGCTGTAATTACGCCGATTTGTGTTGCCATTGGTCATCCCCTTCAAAATTCATCCATTAATCTGGCCATTCATTGGCCCGGCATGCACACGGCAGACTCAGTCTTGGCCGGTGCTTTTAATTCGAACGTTGACCATTCTCTGGGAATTAACAAGGGCGGGGTATTGTACGGTGGTACTAGTTTTTCACTTTTATCTACATTAAAAACGAACGATAAAACAGAATTAATCGTTATTAACGATTACAAAGCCTGAACTTTTATAGTTTCGGAGATGCTTAGGGGGTATCAGCGTTTATTGACCAGCTGGGGGCGTGGTTTGGCTGAAGTCGCATTGCTGGCCAGCTGGTCCAGCACCGTAGTGACCAGTTTGCGGGACAGCCAGGCTTCACCGTCATACATTACCCGGACGGCACGAACAATGGCATGGCGCTGCTGATGCAGCATAAAGCCTTTGCAGCTGAAACCGGTCTTTTCCAATCTGGCGTAGTCGGCTTCATCTTCGGTAATGATGAGTGTTTTGATATCCGGTGCCCTGAGATAGGCATGCATACAGAGTTCATCGGCCGGCAGTCTGCTGCCTACGTCTGATAACACCAGGATGTCAGGACGAATATCACACACTGCTTTCAGCATGACTTCTGTGTCAGCCATAGCAATAGTATGCAAGGTGATACCGGACTGGCTCTCCAGCAGCGCCTTTTCTTTCGCGATATCCTCGCCTATCAGACAGACTTTAATCATGCATAAGGCCTGAGCAGATTGGAAATCAGGCGCCACTGCTGTTCCCAGCCATTGAGGGGAGATTGGCGGTAGCTGCTGCGGACATATTGCTGCATATGACCTTCAATCACTGTCAGTAACAGATTGGCGGTTTCATTCACCGGGCGGCCGCCGGCTTCGGTCAGGCTGAGTTCACGCTCGCGCAGAATCTGACGGAACTGGGTTTCCAGCCGGTCAAAAAACTGGCTGACGCGCTGCCGCAGCCGTTCGGTTTCCCCGGTCAACGCCGCGCCCACCAGTACGCTGGTGATGCCGGGGTTTTTGGCACTGAAGCCCAGCAGCAGGGTCATGATTTTTTCAATACGTGACAGGGCATTCTGATCTTCTTCAATAATCCGGCGAATCAGTCCGAACACGGTATCTTCGGCAAAACCGATGAGGCCTTCAAACATGCGTGCCTTGCTGGGAAAGTGACGGTACAAGGCGGCTTCCGACACATTGAGGCTGGCTGCCAGTTTGGCCGTGGTGATACGCTCGCCGGGATGCTGCTCCAGTTGGCTGGCTAAGGCTTCCAGGATCTGCTGGCGACGCGAGCTTTTCACTTCGGCCCGTGTTGGTTCTACATTGTCGTTCATCGTGCGCCCCCGCGAATCAGGGTGCCAACCCCTTCATCGGTAAACAGTTCCAGTAATACCGCATGCTGTACCCGGCCGTCGATAATATGTGCGGTGGTGACACCGGCCTGAACCGCATCCAGCGCGCAGCCGATTTTCGGCAACATACCACCGTAAATCACGCCGTCATCAATTAATTCATTGACTTGTCTGGCATTTAAGCCGGTCAATAGCTTGCCGTCAGCATCCAGCAGACCCGCTGTGTTTGTCAACAAGATGAGTTTTTCCGCCTGCAGCACTTCGGCGATTTTCCCCGCTACCAGATCGGCATTGATGTTGTAAGACTCACCATCTTTGCCGACCCCGATAGGGGCAATGACTGGAATAAAATCACTGTGGATCAACATATCAATGACGCTGGTATCAATGCTGGAGACTTTGCCGACATGGCCCAGATCGATCATTTCAGGGGCTTTCACTGTCGGGTCGTCGCTGCCCTGTGATACATGCAGTTTCTCGGCATAAATCAGGCTGCCGTCCTTACCGGTCAGACCCACTGCCCGGCCGCCATGGCTGTTAATCAGATTCACAATGCTTTTGTTGACCTGACCGCCCAGCACCATTTCAACGATATCCATGGTTTCGCTGTCGGTGACCCGCATGCCATTAATGAATTCGCTCTGCTTGCCCACCCGCTGCAGCAGATCACCGATTTGCGGACCGCCGCCATGCACAATCACCGGATTGAGTCCCACCGCCTTCATCAGTACTACATCACGGGCAAAACTGTTTTTCAGATCCTCGTCGACCATGGCATTGCCACCGTATTTGATGACCAGTGTCTTGCCTGAAAAGCGCTGAATATAAGGCAGCGCTTCAGTCAGAACCTGGGCGATATGGGTAGCGTGTTGTGTGTTCAGACTCATGATAGTGTTCTTCTAAAATAATAAGGACAGCGTCGGCTTAATCTGCAGCATCTGCTCGATAAAGGCCTGTTTAATCTGTTCCAGCTCTTCTTTACTGGTCGCTTCAAACCGCAAAGTCAGACCGGGTACCGTATTGGATGCCCGCACCAGCCCCCAGCCATGAGGGAAGTCAACACGGATACCATCCACCGTTGACAGCTTGCCGCCGACAAATTCGACATTGGCCTGCAGTTGCTCGATAAAACGATGGCTCTCGCCTTCGGCCATCTCGACAATAATTTCCGGCGTGCTGATCCTGGAGGGCAAGGCGGCAAACACCTCAGTAGGCGTACGCTCCAGCGGATCAGCGGCGAGCAATTCTAGCAAGCGTGCAGCGGAGTATAAAGCATCATCAAAGCCGTACCAGCGGTCACGGAAAAAGAAATGACCGGTCATTTCCCCTGCCAGCATCGCATCGTGTTCCGACATCAGGCTTTTAATCACGGAATGACCGGATGGCGTCATAACAGGGTTACCCCCGGCGCGGCTAATCACCTCTTGCAGCATACTGGTGGATTTGACATCAAACAGTATGGTCGCGCCCGGCTGATCCACCAGCATGTACTGGGCCATCAGCAGTAGCAGACGATCCGGCCAGATTATATTGCCATCGCCATCGACCACGCCCAGCCGGTCACCATCACCGTCATAGGCAAGCCCCAGTTCCGCTTCCTGCTGTTTCACGGTTTTAATCAAATCCTGCAGGTTTTCCGGCTGACCCGGATCGGGGTGATGGTGCGGGAAACGGCCATCGACTTCGCAGAACAGTTCGGTGACCTGACAGCCCAGGGCATCAAACAAATCTCCGGCAACATTACCGGCCACGCCGTTACCGCAGTCGATAACGATACGCATCGGCCGGCTCAGTTTGATTTCACCGGCAATCCGGTCAATATAAGCCTGCTTGATATCTTCACGGCTGAGCTGGCCCTGTCCCTGCTTGAGCCGCTTGTCTTTAATGCGTTCATACAAGCGACTGACCCCCTCACCCAACAGGGTTTTGCCGGCAATAACCATTTTCAGACCATTAAAGTCTACCGGGTTATGACTACCGGTAATCATCGCACCGGTATGGGTTTCCAGATGTTCACAGGCAAAATAAACCATCGGCGTCGGCACCTGTCCGATATCAATCAGATCACAACCGGTGCTGAGCACCCCTTTGATAAAGGCCTGTGCCAGACTATCACTGCTGAGGCGACCATCACGGCCGAGTACCAGGCGGGTTTGAGACTGATCCAGTGCTTCACTGCCGACTGCCTGGCCCAGCTGTTCCATCACCGCCGGCGTTAACTGGCTATCGACTCTGCCGCGCACATCGTAGTGACGAAAAATCGCCTTGTCAGGCAGCGCCTGTTCCACTGCGGGCTGTGGCTTTGATTGCGACCGGATTGTTTTTGATGCCTGGCTCAAGGCATGCTCCACGATGAGTTGCGGATCAGAGGAAAGCAGTACTTCATCTTCGACCAATTGTTGCTGGGGTATTTCTTTTTGGCTTGCTGCAGGCTGAGTGCCTTTTCTGGGCACCACCAGATGACTGATATCGAGTGACACCGCTTCCAGCGCTGCAAGGTGAATCTTGTAATCCGGTTTGAGCTTGCTGTGCTGTAAATCATCAAGCTGTTGCCGCAAGGTGCTGGCATCGCGGCTGAGCAGGCGCTGATGATAAAAATCACGCAGCCACCAAAGAATGATCAGAATAAAGGCGAGTGCGAGCATCAATACTAACGACTCCGGCGCGCTGCTGCTGGCTTCAGGCCAGTACCGCAGCGTCCAGTGGGTATCGACAATAGCAGTTGAGAATGCGGGGGCGTCCTGTTTAAACTGTGGATTGCCAAATCCTGTGAGCTTGGTCGCTGATTGTTTACCCTGGCTAATCTCGAGATAGCCCGGGCCCACCAGCTTGTCACTGAGCTGCTGATCCAGCCAGGCAGCTTCGACCATCATCACCAGCGCTTTAAACCCGGCTCCTGCCGAGGGCAGTCGTTGTGCCAGTAGCATCTGCGCCTCATCGCTGTCAGGATTCACCATGGCAATGTCAGACTGTGGCTGAGTTTCCAGTTGTCTGAGGCTTTCAAGCGTCAGATAACTGATCTCCATACAGCCATTGTTACCGGGGGCATTAGGCAGGGTTTGCAGGACGCAGAGGCTGTCGATGTCGGGGAAGTAGTGTTTGATATCTGTCTGCCAGCCTTCGATCGCTTGTTTATCGCCGCTACTGAGTATCGCAGCCAGTTGTGGCGACCCAGCCAAAGCCGCGAGTCTCGCTTTTTGCCGGGAAACGGCTTGCTGAACTGCGGCCTCGATGGCAGCGAAACGGTGCTGCTGATATGAAGCAGTGTCTGCTGCGAGCTGTTTATGCTGCTGTTGTTGAGAGAATTGCAGGCTCATCAGCAGCAAGCTGACAGTCACGGCCAGCAGGATAAGACTCAGTGTTTTACTGCCTGTTAAAAAAGTCATGACCTGCCTGCTCACCGCTGCGCTCCGTCAGTGCCTGCCGGTATGCCCGAAACCGCCGGTGCCGCGCTCGGAACTGGTGAACTCATCGACCTGTTCAAAACCGACCTGAACCACCGGAATGAATACCATCTGGGCGATGCGCTCACCGATATTGATTTCAAAGGCAGTATCGCCGCGATTCCAGCAGGAGACAAACACCTGCCCCTGATAATCACTGTCAATCAGACCGACCAGGTTACCGAGCACGATGCCGTGTTTATGGCCGAGACCGGAACGCGGCAACAACACCGCTGCCAGACCCGGATCATCAATATGAATGGCAAGACCGGTCGGAATCAGCAGGGTTTCACCGGGCTTCAGTGTGACCAGTTCATCGAGACAGGCTCGCAGGTCAAGTCCAGCTGATCCAGCGGTAGCGTAATCAGGCAGTTCGATGGTGTCGCCCAGACGGGAATCAAGGATTTTGAGTTGAATTTTTTGCATTGAATTGTCTTATGATTAAAGTCATTAAATCTCGTGCCAGCTGTGTCTTGGCAGTCAGCGGCAGGATAGTGTCACCATCACGCCAGAATACCTGCAGCGCATTATCATCCACCGCGAAACCCAGGCCTTCCCCCACCTGATTGGCGGCGATCATATCCAGATTTTTGCGCATCAGCTTATCACGGGCATAGTCCGCTACATGGCGGGTTTCTGCGGCAAAGCCGACCACAAAAGTCTGCTGGTTCTGTTCGCTGGTAACTGCAGAGACGATATCGGCAGTGGGTTCCAGTTCCAATGTCAGGCGATCATGGGTGGTTTTTTTAATTTTCTCGCTTTCCATGCTCCGCGGCCTGAAATCAGAGACTGCAGCGCAGCTGATAAAAATATCACTGCCGGCAACGACGCGCATCACGGCTTCATGCATCTGTTGAGCAGTTTCCACGTCCACCCGACGCACGCCGCTTGGCGTCGGCAGGTGCACCGGACCTGCCACCAGCGTCACCTCGGCTCCGGCCTCTTTGGCGGCCTGTGCTAAAGCAAAGCCCATCTTGCCCGAGCTGCGATTGCCGATAAAACGCACCGGGTCAATCGGCTCGTAAGTAGGACCCGCTGTAATCAGAACATGACGCCCCACCAGGACGCCCGGCACCACCAGCCGCTTCATCTCAGCGACAATATCCAGCGGTTCCAGCAGACGGCCCTCGCCCTGTTCACCACAGGCCTGGTCGCCACTGGCCGGACCGATGACCTGTACGCCGCGCTGACGAAGCTGGGCAAGATTGTCCTGCGTCTGGGCATGCGCCCACATCTTGTTATTCATCGCCGGGGCTACCGCTATTGGTGAATCCGTAGCAAGACACAATGCCGTCAGTAAGTCATCACCACGCCCCTGAGCCAGTCTGGCAATGGTATCGGCACTGGCGGGGGCAACCAGCACCCAGTCAGCCCAGCGCGCCAGGGCAATATGGCCCATCGCTGATTCCTGATCGGCATCCAGCAATTCGATGGCTACCGGATGACCGCTCAGGGTCTGCAAGGTCAGCGGGGTGATAAATTCAGTGGCACCGCGGGTCATCACCACGCGGATGTCCGCCCCTTCATCCCGCAGACGACGGATCAGATCGGCGCTTTTATAGGCCGCGATACTACCGCTGACGCCGAGCACGATCTGTTTACCGACAAGTGGACTGTCTGTCATGAGCCGACCTTCCCCATTGCCAGTTGTTTCAGAGTCATATCACCGATAACCTCCGCCTGCGCATTGCTGATATCGCTGAGTAACCTGTCAACGCCTTCATCAGCCAGACTCTTGAGGGTGTAATTGACATTTTCTTCCGTGGTCCGCAGGCAGTGCAGAATGGCCGCCACCCTGATGGCATCAACATCCTGAGCCGGCACGTAACGGGTTTCTTCTCCAGCGAGTTCGACCAGCAGTTGACCTTTTTCCAGTGTGCTCAACAGATCCTGTATCGCGTTGTTGGTGAGGCCGGTCTGCTCTTCAAGTTCCTGAATAGTCAGCGGTGGCTGATTTTTACAGAATCGCTTGCCGATAACAGCCATTAACCACAATCCTTCTTTTTCCCGCAAACGCGGACTCAGGGTCAGTGGTTTACCGGCCAGCTTCACCAGTTTGGGATGCTGCAGATAAAAAGCGACCTGGGAGCCGGTCAGCAGAATAAACCAGGCGAGATAAAGCCAGATCATAAAAAAGAAGAGTATCGCAAAGCTGGAATAGATCGCCGTGTAATTTGACGATGACGCCACAAACGACGCAAACAGGGTACCGATGGAAATCCACAGTACACCGGCCACAGTCGCCCCTATCAGGGCAGGTGTCAGCTTCACCTTAGTGTTGGGAATGAATTTATAAAGAAAAGTGAAAGCCAGAATAATCATCACATAAGGCAGTAATTTGGTGCCAATCAGGATCAAGGTACCGAAGGGTTCTATCCCGCGGAGCGACTGCACCACCTCATGGTTGAGCACGGTGGCAGCAAGCCCCAAGGCAGAAAACACCAGCACCGGCCCTATCATGATCACACTGAGGTAATCGGTGAAGCGACGGGTGATGGAACGCGAACGCTTGACCCGCCAGACGAAGTTAAAGGCGTTTTCGATTTTCTGTACCAGCGCAATAATGGTGTAAAACAGCATCGCAAGACCGACCGAACCCAGCACACCGACTTTGATGTTCTGCACAAAGCCGATGATATTGGAGGTGATTTCCGGTCCGCGTTCACCCAGCGGTTCCAGCAGGCCCAGCAGCACCGGTTCCATCTGATTGTGCACCCCGAAGGCTTTCAGCACGGAAAAGGCAACGGCAATCAGCGGCACCAGCGACAGCAGCGTGGTAAACACCAGGCTCATCGCGCGCAGATTGAGTTCACCGGCCGCCAGCTCCCGTCCCATGATATAGCTGACCCTGAGAAAGTTGAGCCAGAGCTTGTACAGCGGATTGGTCTCAGGCGGAATATCCTGCCACAAGCCGGTTTTGAAAAAGTACTTGAGCTGGATGAATCTGGCTTCCAGTTGTTTCTGGTAATGTTGCATCATCAGTTCAGACCGGATTATCAATATCGATGAAATGATGACGGATATTGAAGCGCTGCGCCAGATCTTCGCCCAGTGCCTGCACCCCGTAACGCTCGGTGGCATGGTGCCCGGCAGCGATATAATGAATGCCGAGTTCACGCGCCATATGGGTGGTCGGCTCGGAAATCTCACCGCTTAAAAACGCATCCAGCCCCAAATCCGCAGCCTGTTGCAGAAAACCCTGCGCGGCGCCGGTACACCAGCCAATCGTGGTAATCGGCCTGTCATGCCCCTGCACTACCAGCGGTTCCCGCTCCAGCCTGTGATTCACATGAATGGCAAAATCAGCCAGAGACTGCGGCTCACTGAGGGCACCACAAAGCCCTATCGCCGGATCACCGGTGCCTGAAATACGGCCATCGATTTCCAGCCCCAGTTTCAGTGCCAGCTGTGCGTTATTGCCCAGCACCGGATGCGCATCAAGCGGCAGGTGGTAGGCAATCAGGTTGATATCGTGCTGCAGCAGCCGTTTGAGCCGACGTTGCTTCATGCCGACAATACGGGGATCTTCACCGCGCCAGAAATAGCCATGATGCACCAGCACAGCATCAGCCTCTGCTTCAATCGCCGCATCGATAAACGCTTCACTGGCCGTGACACCGGAAATCAAAGTCTCAATCTGGTGCTTCCCCGCCACTTGCAGACCATTGGGGCAGTAGTCCTTGAATCGTCCCGGTTCCAGGGTTTCGTCGATATAGGCGAGAAGCTCTGTTCGGGTTATCATCAAATCAGTTCCTGTCCTGTTATGTGTTTGGTCATTCATTTGAAGCTGATGACTCCAGCCGAAATGCAGTCGCAGGTGACCGGAGTGGGGCCGGATGTCTCAGCTTCCGATTAGCCGCCACTATAGCAAAACGGAGACAACAACGATGGAAGCCGTCAATATTATCGCGCTCAGCATGGGCGCAGCCTGGGCCAGCGGCATCAACCTGTATGCCACTATTTTCATGCTCGGCTATATGGGCCTGACCGGCAATATCGTGCTGCCGGAAGAATTACAGGTACTCAGTGATCCACTGGTGATGACAGCGGCGGGATTTATGTACTGCGTGGAGTTCTTTGCCGACAAAATGCCCGGCGTCGATACCGGCTGGGACAGCCTGCACACCTTTATCCGAATCCCGGCGGGGGCAATGCTGGCTGCCAGTGCCGTCGGCGATGTCACTCCGGCGGTGGAACTCAGTGCGGCCCTGCTGGGCGGCACGCTGGCTGCCGGCAGTCATGCCACCAAAGCGGGCAGTCGCTTGCTGATCAATACCTCGCCGGAACCGGTCACCAACTGGGGCGCCTCCATTACTGAAGACTTACTGGTCATTGTGGGTCTGTGGACAGCCCTGAATCATCCGGTGCTGTTTTTAATTGCTCTGGCGGTTTTTATTGTTCTGATGATTTGGCTGCTACCAAGATTATGGCGCCTGATCAAAGCCCTGTTCCGTCAGATCGGCAGCTGGCTGGGGCTCTGTGAACCAGCGCCGCCAGCACCGCCGGTCAACTCCGGCGACCCGGCGAAAATTGAAAACAGTCCCGATAGGCGTTTATGAAATCAGGTCTTTACGGCGATACACCGTACTGAATGGCGTTCGAACCAGTTCAAACGCATCGCTGTAACCGCTAATCGTTTCTGATGCCCCCAGAAACAGATAACCGCCCTTGTTCAGCGACAAGGCCATGCGCTTGAGTATGTCCTGCTTGCGCTCACCGGAGAAATAAATCAGCACATTGCGACAAAAAATCACATCGAACTTACCCAGTGTGGTGAAACCCTGCAGCAGATTCTGTTCGCGGAAACTGACCCGGTTACGCACTTCATCAATCAGCCGCCAGCGCTCATCGACCTTAGTGAAAAACTGCTGACGCCGAGTGTCAGACAGCCCCCGGCCGAGCGCGACATGTTCATATTCAGCCTTTTTGGCCTGTACCAGCATCGAGGCAGAAATATCGGTCGCTATGATCTGGCTGCCAGCCAGCCTGGACCCCGGATTCTTGCGCAAATATTCACTGAGGATGATGCTGATGGTGTAGGGTTCCTGCCCCGACGAACAGGCTGAAGACCAGATCCGCAAAGCGCCCTGACCGCGCTGATCGAGCTCCGGCAGTACCACCTGTCCCAGCGTTTCAAATGGCTGAACATCCCGAAACCAGGAAGTTTCATTGGTGGTCATGGCATCTATCACGGCATCGCGCAGGTGCCGGGGCTCACCTTTTTCAATCGCTGACATCAAGGCAGACAGATTGGCAATATTTTCTTCACGCATCAGCCGGGTCAGACGGCTGACAATCAGGTATTGTTTACCCTCGCCCAGCAGAATACCGCAGGCCTGTTCCAGAAAATGTCGGAAGCGCTGATAATCAAAACTGCTGATTTCTTGGGTTTGCTGCATGTCGGTCCGGCGGAAAAAGTCAAAGAATATATAGCATTTATCGGACAGAAAGCTTAAACATTTACCTTAATATTGGTTAGATTGACAAACTTATGAATAAACAATCGCAAAATTCGAAGGTCAGAAACGTGTTGGTGACCGGCTGCTCCAGCGGCATCGGTCTGCGGGCCACCGATATGCTGCAGGCACATGGTTTCAATGTGGTGGCGACGGTGCGTAAGCCTGAAGACAAAGAGATGCTGGAAAAGCGCAATGTTAAAGTCGTTATGATGGACCTGGCGGATGAAACCAGCATCAACCAGGGCTTTGAACAGGCACTGAAACTCCTGAACGGACGACTGGACGGTCTGTTCAACAATGCCGCCTTCGGCCAGCCCGGTGCGGTCGAAGACCTCAGTCGTCAGGCGCTGAGAGAACAGTTTGAAACCAATGTCTTTGGTACCCAGCAGCTGACCAATCTCGCTATTGCCCAGATGCGCAAACAGGGATTCGGCCGGATTGTTTATAACAGCTCAGTGCTGGGCTTTGTGTCGATGGCTTATCGCGGTGCCTACAATGCCAGCAAATATGCGATTGAAGGGCTGGCTGATACGCTGCGGCTGGAACTCGCTGATACCAATATCTTTATCAGCCTGATCGAACCGGGCCCGATAAGCAGCCGGTTCCGCGCCAATGCTTTTGAACGCTATGAGAAACATATCGATATCAACAGCAGTGCCCATTTCGAAACCTATGAAGCGATGGAAGCCAGGCTGCAGAAAGAGGGGCCGGCGGCGCCATTTACCCTGCCACCGGATGCGGTGGTGGAAAAATGCCTGCATGCTTTTGAAGCCAAGAGGCCGAAAATCCGCTATTACGTGACTTTCCCCACTTATTTATTCGCCGTGCTGAAACGCCTGCTGCCGCAGCGGGTGCTTGACTGGTTTTTGAGAAAAGTGTCTGATAACGAAAAACGCGCCTGAGTGCGTCTGTTTCTTCACATATGGGATTGTGCGAAGCGGGATAATGTCAAATGCGCTCCTTTTCGCGTAACAGCCTGCAGTGGGTTGCTGCAGCCAAAACTTTCAGCAGCGTGCTTGTCGCAGGCTTAATCGCGCTGATTGTTTCCGCTTATCTGTTTCATACCAACGCGCTTCCCGACCATTCTGATCTTGTCAGTGCCCTGCTCTATTACACAATGGCCGCGCTGGTACTGGTGCTGCTGGCGTTTTTGTTTGCCGCAAGACACTATCAGACCTTGTCCCGGCCACTGGGGAATCTGGAGCAGATAACCCAGGCTTTGCCACTGTTATCGTCCAAAAAATATGACGAGGCGCAGCAGATATTTCAAAGCACCAGTGATCATACCCGGCTGCGTGAGATCAGTGAGCTACTCAGCGCATCCAAGCAATTATCGACTGTACTGGAACAACTGGATCAGAACGTCAGCCAGCGCTCCAAGATGCTGCATGCCGCCAACGAGGAATTACGCGGCGAACGCGACTTTGTCAAAAATCTGCTGGATACCGCCCAGCTGATTATCATCACCGTAGATGTTGATTTCAAACTCACCATGTTCAATGACTATGGCGAGAAGATCACCGGTTTCAGTGAGGCGGAAGTCCTAGGCTCCGATGTTGCCCGCTTTTTTCCTGCCGGCAACTGGACTGAAGCCCAGACTCTGTTCAGGGAACTGTCCAGCGGCAATCTGCACATTGCCCAGCAGGAATCAGAGCTGATTGATAAGCATGGCCATATCCGCGATATCTCCTGGCTGCATTCACGCATCGAGAATAATGTTAACCGCGCAGTCCTGATGTCGGTCGGTCTGGATATGACCGAGAAGAAAGAAGCGGAAAAACGCATCGTGTGGATGGCCGAGCATGATCCGCTCACCGATCTGTGTAACCGCCGCAAGTTTGTTGAGGAGTTCGAAAAGTCGCTGCGCACTGCATTGCGTTATAACCACAACAATACCCTGCTGTTTCTGGATCTCGACCAGTTCAAGGATATCAACGATACCAGCGGCCACAAGGCCGGCGATGAACTGCTCAAACTGGTGGCCAAAACCCTCAAGCAGGTCGTCCGCTATACCGACCTGGTGGCGCGGCTCGGCGGTGATGAATTTGCCGTGCTGATGCCGGAAACTGATGAGCTGGGCGCCATCACCCTATCCAAAAAAATACTGGCGGAACTCAACAAGATCCAGCTGGAATACGGCACGGTCAAACACAAGGTCACCGGCAGTATCGGCGTGGTCGGTTTCCCGCTGCATGATGCCACCATTCATGAACTGATGGGTTTTGCTGATCTCGCCATGTATAAAGCCAAATCTGCCGGAAAGAACACCTATCATGTCTTCTCCGCCGACGATCAGACCCGTGAGCAGCTGGAAACCCGTGTTTTCTGGAAACATAAAATCGAAGAAGCGCTGGAAAACAATCATTTTGTACTGCATTACCAGCCGATTCTCAATATCGAACACAACAGCATTGAGCATTATGAAGTCCTGATCCGGATGCGTGAGCCCGGTAGCGGTGAAATCCGTATGCCCGGCAAATTTATCGAGATCGCTGAAGAAGTCGGCCTGATTCAGAGCATTGATCAGTTTGTTATCCAGCAGGCTATTCGTCAGCTCAGCAAACTCCACCAGGAAGGACGTAATGTTAAATTTGCCATTAACCTGTCTGGTTCGATGGTGGATGCACCGGTGCTGCTGCCGTTTCTCAAGCGGGTTATCAAAAAATATGAAGTCGATCCGAGCAAACTGATTTTTGAAGTAACCGAAACAGCAGCTGTATCCAATCTGCACCAGGCCAAGCTGATGATGACAGCCATCAAGGCACTGGGCTGCCAGTTTTCACTCGATGATTTCGGCGTCGGCTTTGCCTCGTTCAGCTACATGCGTCAGTTGCCTATCGATGTCATCAAAATCGACGGCATCTTTATCAAGGATCTGGACAAAAATGCTGATGACCAGCTGTTTGTCAAAGCTTTGATTGACGTGGCAAAAGGTCTGGGGCGTAAAACCATTGCTGAATTTGTTGAAAACAAGGACATCCTCACCCTGTTGCGCCAGTATGGTGTCGATTACGCTCAGGGCTATCATATCGGCCGGCCGCAAGGGCGGATTCTGCCTACGACTGACTGGAAGCCGATTGCCGAAGAGGCAAGACTGACCATCGTCGAAGAGCGCGACAAAGGCAGCGCTTCATAAGTGTGCACCCGGTTCCTGCGGACTCTTCAAATTGGTGCATCGGACAAGCTCAACAAAATAGAAAAACACTCAAGTAACTGTTTTAATTAAACTTTATTATTTGGCATAGTATATGCCCATTATCAGCAAGCAGCGTTGTGATTGCGTTTAAGTTGATGATGGGAGTTTCTGATGTCGTATGTAAAACCCAATGAGTTTGTCAAAACCATGGTGGACGCGGGTGAGTCCAAATTATTCATGCACCCCCGCGATGTTTTAATCCGCGCCTTTATGGCCGGCGCGATCCTGGCAATTGCCGTGGCACTGGCGGTGACTGCCGCGGTGCAGACCGGTTACCCGATAGTCGGTGCCATTATTTTCCCGGTCGGCTTCTGTATTCTGAATCTGCTGGGCTTTGATTTGTTAACCGGCGTGTTTGCGCTGGTGCCACTGGCGCTGTTTGATAAACGCCCGGGGGCTACCATGTCCGGCATGTTCAAAAACTGGGGCCTGGTCGCACTCGGTAACCTGTTGGGCGCTTTATTCTCCGCTACCTTGATTGCTATTTCTCTTACCTATGCGTTTAGTGCTGAGCCCACTGCTGTCGGTAAAGCCTTTGCCGGCGCCGCGGAAGCCCGCACTTTAGGCTTTGCCGAGTATGGTGCGGCCGGCTGGTTCACCGTGTTTGTCAAAGGCATTCTCTGTAACTGGATGGTTTCTATCGGTGTCGTCGGCGCCATGTACTCGAAAACGGTCGGTGGCAAAGTCATTGCCATGTGGATGCCGATTCTTATCTTCTTCGGCCTGGTATTCGAACATGCCGTGGTCAATATGTACCTGTTCCCGCTGGGCATGATGATGGGCGCGCCGATTACTGTCGGTGACTGGCTGTTCTGGAATGAAATTCCGGTCATCCTCGGTAATCTCGTCGGCGGTCTGCTGCTGACTGGCAGCGTGCTCTATGCCACGCACCTGAGACCGGGACAGGTTCGTAAACCCGTCGTCAAAGCGGAATCTGCTAACGCGGTTAAAGCCTGAGTCATTCACCTTCTGCCGGCGCTGACAAGGCGCAGGTTTCTCTCGCCAATCAGGAGTCAACATGGATAAAGTCGCCATGACCGAGGCCATTATTGTGGCCAAGAAAAGCAAAAATCTCAGCTGGGAACAAATCGGCGAAGCCATCGGCATGTCGCCGGTGTGGACTACCTCCGCTTGTCTCGGCATGAACAGCATGCCGGAGGATAAAGCCACCGCATTGTGTCAGTTTATGGAACTGCCGGCTGAAGTCAGCCAGGCTTTGCAGGATTACCCGACCAAAGTCTGGGATCAGGCAGTGCCGACTGATCCCTTGATTTATCGCCTGTATGAAATTGTCGGGGTCTATGGTCCGACCTTGAAAGAAGTGATTCAGGAAAAATTCGGCGACGGCATTATGAGCGCGATTGATTTTAATATGTCGGTCGAACGTAAGGCTGATCCCAAGGGCGATCGCGTTGTGCTGACCATGGACGGTAAATTCCTGCCTTACAAAGCCTGGTAAAAAAAACAGGGCATTCAGAACTCGGCTGAACGCCCTGTCGCATGACTGCCCCGCGAAAGCGGGGCTTTTTTAATGCAGCACCAATTCCTTGAACACCAGTTTGTCCCCTTCGACATCGACATTAACGGTGTCCCCGGCCTTGAACTTGCCTGACAGCAGATCCTGCGCCAGCGGGTTTTCAATCTCATGCTGAATCACCCGTTTCAAAGGCCGCGCCCCGTAAACCGGATCAAAGCCTTCTGCCGCAATCAGATCCAGCGCTTCTTCGCTTAACTGCAGCTTGATATCGCGTTCGCCGAGACGGGCACGCAGATGCGCCAGTTGAATATCAGCAATCGCCCGGATTTGGTCCTGTTGTAACGGATGAAATACCACCACATCATCGACCCGGTTGATAAATTCGGGGCGGAAATGCTGGCCAACGATTTCCATCACCGCCGACTTCATTTGGTCATAATGCTCTTCACCGGCCATTTCCTGAATCACGCTGGAGCCGAGGTTTGAAGTCATCACAATGACAGTATTACGGAAATCCACCGTGCGGCCCTGGCCATCGGTCAGGCGACCGTCATCGAGCACCTGCAGCAAGACGTTAAAGACATCCGGATGCGCCTTTTCCACCTCATCCAGCAGAATCACTGAATAAGGTTTGCGGCGTACCGCTTCAGTCAGGTAACCGCCTTCCTCATAACCGACATAACCCGGCGGTGCACCGACCAGCCGAGCAACCGAGTGTTTTTCCATAAACTCGGACATATCAATCCGGATCATCGATTCTTCAGTATCAAACAGGAAGGTCGCCAGCGCTTTACAGAGCTCGGTTTTACCGACACCGGTCGGGCCCAGGAACAGGAAAGAACCATTAGGCCGGTTGGGATCGGACAAACCGGCGCGGCTGCGTCGAATCGCATTGGCGACGCTGCTTACCGCTTCATCCTGACCGATAACCCGCAAGTGCAGGGCTTCGTCCATTTTCAGCAGTTTCTCGCGCTCGCCTTCCAGCATTTTGGAGACCGGAATGCCGGTCCATTTGGACACAACTTCGGCGATCTCTTCCTCACCGACTTTATTACGCAGCAAGGTGAATTCCTGCATTTCGGCCTGGGTGGCGATATCGAGCTGTTTTTCCAGCTCCGGGATACGGCCGTATTGGAGCTTCGCCATTTTTTCGTAATCGGCATTACGATTAGCCGATTCCAGTTCCTGGCGGGCTTTTTCCAGCTCTTCCTTCACATGCTGACTGCCGTGCAGCGCCGCCTTTTCCGACTTCCAGACTTCTTCAAGATCGGTATATTCGCGGGCCAGCTTTTTCATCTCGCTTTCCAGCGTGTCCAGCCGTTTTTTGGAAGCTTCATCGCTCTCTTTCTGCAGAGCCACCCGCTCGATCTTGAGCTGAATCAGGCGCCGTTCCAGCCGGTCCAGTGATTCCGGCTTGGAATCGATTTCCATCCGGATGCGGCTGGCCGCTTCGTCAATCAGATCGATGGCCTTGTCCGGCAACTTGCGGTCGGTGATATAACGATGCGACAAGGTCGCCGCTGCCACAATCGCGGGATCCGTGATATCAACCCCGTGGTGCAGTTCGTAACGTTCACTGAGGCCGCGCAGAATGCCGATGGTGGATTCGACACTGGGTTCACCGACCATGACTTTCTGGAAACGACGCTCCAGTGCCGCATCTTTTTCCACATACTGGCGGTACTCATCCAGCGTGGTGGCGCCGATACAGTGCAGCTCACCGCGGGCCAGCGCGGGTTTGAGCATATTACCGGCATCCATTGCGCCTTCGGCTTTACCGGCACCGACCATGGTATGAATTTCGTCGATAAACAAAATGATCTGGCCTTCCTGTTTCGACAGATCATTGAGTACGGCTTTGAGGCGTTCCTCAAATTCACCGCGGAATTTGGCCCCGGCAATCAAGGAGCCCATATCCAGCACCAGCACCCGTTTATGCTTCATGCCATCAGGCACTTCGCCATTGACGATACGCTGGGCGAGGCCTTCCACAATCGCGGTTTTACCGACACCGGGCTCACCGATGAGCACCGGGTTATTTTTGGTGCGGCGCTGCAACACCTGGATGGTGCGGCGGATTTCGTCATCACGACCGATGACCGGGTCCAGTTTGCCTTCCTCGGCGCGGGCGGTGAGATCGATGGTAAATTTCTCCAGCGCCTGGCGCTGTTCTTCGGCATTCGGATCAGTCACGCGTTCTCCCCCACGCATTTTATCGATAGCAGCTTCAAGGTTGGCCTTGGTGGCACCATGTTGACGCAGCAGCTCTCCTGCTTTGTTTTTATCGTCCACCAGCGCCAGCAACAGCAGCTCACTGGAAATATATTGATCCTGGCGTTTCTGCGCCAGCTTATCCGTTTGATTCAGCAGACGGCTGACATCCTGCGACACATGAATATCACCGCTGGCACCTTCCACCGTCGGCAAGCGCGACAGTTGCTGTTCCAGCTCAGCCTGATAGCTTGCCACATTGACGCCGCTTTGCTGCAAAATCGGTTTCACGCTGCCGTTTTGCTGCTGCAGCAAGGCCAGCATCAGATGCACCGGCTCAATAAATTGATGATCACGACCGACGGCCATACTCTGTGCCGCTGCCAGCGCTTCCTGGAATTTGCTGGTTAATTTATCGATCTGCATGAACAATTTCCCTTCAAAAAGTGTGTTATCTGTGAAATGGGGGAATCCAGAAAAAATTTCAAGTTCCGCAGTGATTTATTTATCGATACGCGCTTTCAGATTACACTGGGCAGGAACCGGAGGGGTTAAATTTGCAGGCTATTCATCATTTTTATCTGCGCTGGCTCAGCATTGCGATGCTTGTTATGCCTTTGTCGCTCAATGCTGCCGACTGGCCACTCTGGACGGCATTCAAAGATAAATTTATTCAGTCAGATGGCCGGGTGATTGATTATCAGCAGGCGAACGGCATTACCACCTCGGAAGGGCAGGCCTATGCCTTGTTTTTTGCCCTGGTGGCCAATGATAAAGCCAGTTTTGAAGCGATCCTACAGTGGACAGAAAACCACCTCTGTCCGCTTCAAACCGACATTTGCCTGCCAGCCTGGCGCTGGGGGCAACAGCTTTCTGGCGACTGGGGGATCCTTGATCCCAACTCCGCCTCGGATGCTGATTTGTGGCTCGCATACAGCCTGCTTGAAGCGGGCCGGCTGTGGCAAAACACTGAGTACAGCGATAAAGGTCAGGCCATACTGGCGCATATCAAACAGCAGGAAGTTGCCACCCTGCCCGAATTAGGGCCTATCGTACTGCCGGGCCGACTCGGCTTTGAAGCGATTAATGGCTGGTGGCAACTGAATCCCAGTTATTTACCGCTTCAGCTTATCGCAGGCTTAAGTTTTCATGATGACACCGCGCTCTGGCCCGCTGTCTACCGTTCTGCGGAGATCCTGCTCAGACAGAGCGAAGTGCAGGGTTATGCGCACGACTGGATCCATTATCATCCGCGGCATGGCTTTCTGCCATTGAACGCACAGGCTAATATCGGCAGTTATGATGCGATTCGCGTCTATCTCTGGCTGGGAATGCTGCATGCTGACAGCCCTTCCAGGCAGCGTTTGCTCAATGCTTACAGTGGCATGCTGCACTGGTTCAATCAGGGTTATCGCTGGCCACCGGAACAGATTGACCTCACTACCGGCATTGCCAGCGGTCGCGGACCGGCCGGCTTTTCTGCCGCCTTGTTGCCCTATCTCGATAGTCTAGATGCCAGCCAAGCATTATCGGCGCAACTTGCCCGCATTGAACGTAAAAGTGACGGACCGCTGCTGGGTGAATATCAGCATTACTATGATCAGGTGCTGGGTTTATTCGGCCTAGGCTGGTATCAGGCCCGCTACCGTTTCAGCGAAGACGGCTTGCTGCAACCGGCATGGCTTGAGCAAGACTAGAACAGTTTGGAGAAAGCCAGGCCCAGATAGGGGTCACCGGATTGGTCCTGACTTTCCGATATGCCGGCATTAAGTTCCAGACTGAGCCCTTTTTCCATGATACGGCTGACAAAGAGGCCGGCTTGTTTGACGCGGTAGTTTTTCCCTTCCTGGTAGTAGAACTCGGGTCCGATTTGCCAGCGCCAGTGTGGCCGGTAGCCGGCCCGGAAGCGGTTGAACACGGACTGGGGTCCCAGCGCCCAGTTGCTCAGCAAGGCAAACTCGATCTTGTCATTGACCAGATAGCTCAGTTGCAACTGCGGGGTCAGACTCAGCGTACTGCCGTCGGGCTCTTCGCCGGCGACGTCGGGACTCAGCCGGTAATCACGGTAGCCCAGCGACAGTGACAGGGAAGTCCGCCAGGGGCCCGCAGCCCAGGCATAACCCATTCCAGCCTCGATGCCCGGCGCCCTGGCCTTGAGCTCATCAGGCTGACCATTGATAGTCAGATCATATTCATAAGCAAGCCAGCTGCCGATACCCTGCCAGAACCAGCCGTCACCGAGTTTTTCTCCCGCTAGTGGCTGAATCACACCAAGATAACTGTAATCGCTGTCTTTGGCGTGTTGCGTGCCTCCGATTATCAGCGGCGCGTTATCTGCCAGTAAGTAGCCGGGCAGTAATAATAATATCCAGGTAAACAGTCGCATGAATTCAAGCACCCATCCTAGTATTGATTGTGGCGACGACGGTATTGCAGTAACAAGCGACGAGTCAGCCAAATAACACCGCCCAGGAAAATCAGCAACAGTACCAGTGCCCGCCAGGGATATTGAGACACCCACAATCCGAGTCCGCCACGCAGGCCGAAAGCGGAAAAAGGCGCATCGGCCAGGCCAATGGATGTCAGCTTGTCATCATCAGGCTGCCAGAAAGCCACCAGCCCCTGCAACTGTCCCCAGTGACTGTAGTCAACCAGTGTATTCATGCCGGCCTGCAAGTGGTCTGCATCAGTTGCGGTAAAAACAATATGATCCGGTGAATCATCCAGCTGTGTCGAAATCGCATAGACCGTGTCGTTCAGACCGTTTTCAAACTCGATCGTGGCCTCAGTCAGATTGGTCGGCGGGGTTTTACGCAGCCCCGTTTTCTCCATCAGCGTATTCAGCCACTCAGCCCCCTCATGAACACGGATACTGGCAGACTGAATCAGCGGCACCTTCAGCTCCACACTATCGGGCAAGTCCCGATTGACGGCAGCTTTAACATCCTCCGGCAGCTCGTTCAGGGCACCGATCCAGTAATGCTGAACGACTTCCGGATTCAGCTTTTCCCGGGCAAGACCAAAATAGGCATTGAGCAACGGACGCTTGTAAATCTGGCTTAATTTGGCGGTCAGCGTCATCGCCGCTGACAAGGTGGCAGAGTCAGACTGTCCCAGATAAAACGCCACATCTTTACCCAGTGGCAAATGGGTGAAAAGATAGCCTTGCCCTGTCAGCATCGATAAATCTTTTTTATGGAGTTCATCGCCGCCGAATTTTTGTACCGTGGTATCTGCATAAATCGTTGTCGCCAGATTGCCGGTGAAAAAAGGCTGACATTCACCGCCATTACTCTGAGGCACCATCACCGGCTGGAACTCCAGCTGATTCCAGCCCGGGCGCATCACCCCGGCCGGAATCGTCACCGCATAATTTTCATAAGCGCCGCCACGTGGATCAGACATCGGTATCGAGCCGTTGAGGACGCCATTGGTCAGAATATTCAGTGAGGATTGTCTGGCCATGCCACTGGCATAGGCCATATGCACCCTGACCTGCATGCGGCCCTGCCAGGTGTTGTTCCAGATGTTGAGCTTGATGCTATCAGCATCAACCCCGGTGAGCGTGCGTGACTGGTAGCCGAGCGCTCTCAGCGGGAAAGCACCGGAAGTCTGGGTCGGGATGGAAAAACGCTGTTCCAGCTGTGCCCGGTCAGGCAGGGTCAATTTGCCAATACTGGCCCAGTGACGTTCCGGCCAGGGCACAGAGGGAATGGCAAAAGCATAGGCGACATCTTTCAGTGCCTTATCATCCTCTGCAAAAAGGGCCAGTAAATATTGATTTTCATCACCGGGCAGTTGCTGAACCAGTATACCGGGACCGCCATTGCCGGGATATTCGCTGAAATCGACCAGGCCGGATAACTCCTTTTTCTGGCCGATGATCACAGCGACCTGACTGCTTCCCATTTCACGCTGCAATGTGGCCACATCAGCAGGCAGGGTCTGATGCAACAGCGTCACTGGAACAAAATCATAGCGATGAGCAACCCCCTGTGCCACCAGGCCCAGTGAGGCAAGCAATGGGGCAGAGGTCCGCTCGGCACTGAATACAGTCACTGATTCCTGTTGTCGCCAGCTGGCACGATCAAACAGATGGTTCAATTCACTCAGCAATACCGGTACCGGTTTTTGACTGGCATCGATGATAAATCCGGAATCGGCGACATTGATCTGCGACCAGAGCTGAGGTGCCAGCGGATATTCGCATTGCTCACTGTAATGCTGGATGGCCCGCAGTTTTATGCTGTTATAACCCGGTTTCAGTAAACGGACGGGCAGCTTGACCTGATGGCTGAAGGTCTCTCCGGCGACGTTGAGCGGATATTGTTCAATCACACGATCATTGAGCGAAATAAGCAGTTGCGAATGCTCATTCAGCACCTCTGAGGCCGTACCGTTGAGTACCAGTGTGACTTCCGAGGTCTGTTTCAATGCAGGTAACGGCAGGGACAAGTCCAGACTCGCATTCACGCCGCTGAGATGACGAGGCCGGCTGTCACCGAGTAATTGCGATAACGGCAGTTCAAAGCGCTGTCCTGTTTGGGTTTCCAGTGCCTGTTCCGATATCGCCATCTCTTCCAGTGCAACAGCATTAGCTGCTAGTGCATTGCCCTGCAGCGCCAGCAGTAACAGGCAAATCAGACCCCATCGCTTCATCATTCCGCCCTCAACTTTGTTTTTCCGGATTCAACATTTTTAACCATTGACGAATATGCATCAGGCCACGGTTCCAGGCAAAGCTGAAAATGATCGCTATCCCGGCGATGATGCTTCTGCCCTGATGCCGGGTTCGGTTCAGTGCAATCAGCGCGTCACTGCTGTGAAATGCAAGGTGAACCGCAGCCCGCTCATCGGCAGTATCATGAAACTGATAACTCAGACCCAGCTGCCACTGGCCATCTGACCGGCTGTGACTGTTTTCGATGATGGCATCAAATTCCCGCGCCGCCTCATGAAAGCGGATACGAACCGTGTCACCGCTGTTGATTTGTGTCGCGGCCAGTTGTGATTGCTTGATCAAAATCGCGGTGCCATGTGCAGACACATCGATGCTGCTGCCGGCTACATTCTCAAACTGCGGTCCTGAAACCGAGACTGTTTCATGGTGCGGCACCCTGGGCTCCTGCCGCAACTGACGCCGTTCCAGCATAACACCCAGCGCTCCCAGCAACAGTGCCAGATCCAGCACTGCCCAGAACAGCACAAATGCGACGGCGCCCTGACCAAAAGGCTCTTCGATATATCGGTGTATGCCCCAGACCACGGCAGCGGCATTCATTAGCAGTAAAAGATAAAAGGGCTTTGCCAAGGCAGAAATAAAATCACTGCCGAGCCTCTCCCCCTTCGGCGTTACCTTGAAAGTCGGTGCATGCGGGTTTCGAAAGACCTCATAAAGCCCCTTGCTGACGTACACCGATTGAATCACTTCATAAAGTTGCGACATGAATGGCCAGCGCACGCGCCCATAAAAATACTGGGTGGCGATCATGGAAGCAATAAACACCGGTCCGGCGTAGCTAATCAGCTCAAGCGCGGTGGCATCACATAAATTGATATAGGCCAGCAAAAAAGCCGGCGGCGCCAGCAACAGCACCAGGCGCGAGCTGGCAAAGCCCCAGTAGAAAGCAAAATTGGTATAGAGCAGACGCTGGGTAAATTTGAGCTTGGGCTGCAGCCAGGGGTTTTTAAGCAGAAAAATCTGCAGCATGCCCTGCCCCCAGCGCACCCTCTGCACCACAAAGCCACTATAGGTTTCCGGTTGCAGGCCGGACACCATCGGCCGGTTGAGATAGGCGGTGCTGTAGCCAAGACTCATCGCATCAATCGTGGTCTCAGCATCTTCAGTAATGGTTCTGCCCGAGAGGCCGCCCAGTTCATCTATCACAGAACGTCTGAGAATGGCCGCAGAACCACAAAAAAAGGAACAGCCCCAGGCGTCGAGGCCGGGTTGCATGACATCATAGAACAGCTCATTTTCCGCCGGCGAGGTAGAGAAAGTATCCAGATTGCGTTCCAGCGGATCGGGGCTGACAAAATTATGCGGCGTCTGTACCACGAACAGTTTGCTATCGGCCAGAAACAGACCCACCGTATTCAGCAGAAAATCCTCCGTCGGAATGTGATCACAATCCAGTATCAGCAGTAAGTCGCCGCTGGTGTGGGAAAGCGCACTGTTGATGTTGCCGGACTTGGCATGCAGGTTTTTCTCGCGGGTCAGGTAAGTGGCACCAAACTGTTCAGCAAGGGCTTTCAACTCCTGCGCACGGCTTTTGGCGGCAGCGGCTTTGACGGGATCCGGATCCTGACATTTCTGGCTTGTGCCGCCATCATCGAGAATGTAGACATGAAGCTTGTCTGAGGGATAATCCAACTGGGTTGCAGCAATCACCGTAGGCCGGATGATGACAGGATCTTCATTGTAGGTGGGAATATACACATCGACATCCGGCCACAGCGACTGGTCCGCGGGCAAGGGTTCCGGCCGTCGATGAAAAGGCTGCGCATTGATAAAAAAACCAAACAGCATGTTTATCAGCCCGTAAGCTTCGGCCATCAGCAGGAGCAGACCACAGACCATGGAGACCAGTCCGAATTGCATCGGCAGGGAGTCATTGGCACGCCAGTTGAGGTAGCGGAAAGTCAGAAAGGTGACGATAAAGATGATACCGAGCCGCAACCACTGTTGCTGGCGGCTGCTTTTAATACGTTTGGACAGCATGTAGCAAAGTACTAACAGTCCCAGCAGGACCGCTGACTGAAGCATTTGCGACTGATAACTGATGGAGATAAAAGAAAAGCTGATCAGCGTCAGCATCACCAGCGTCCATAGTAAAAAAAGCGAATGTTGTCGCATTGACGATAACAAGGCCTTCACTCAGCAATCCCGTCTGATACGTTGCTGGCAATATGCCATGTATCTTGTGCGCGATGCAAATAAGGCTAAACGCATGCGGAGCTTATATGGGCGTTTCTATCGCCAGTTGAATCTGTTCCAGGCTGTCTTTGGAGGCAGGCCCGGAAACCTGCAGCGCGGGAAACACAGTGAGCCTCACCCGGTCTGGCGTGAACGGCGCCAGAAAAACCTGCCCTTGTGCTCTGACACCATCAATACGCACAGGATAAACCGGTGCCCCCGTCCAGCCAGCAAGCCGCACCACGCCGCCCTTGATGGGTCTTGGCGGATCGCTGTCGAGATGGATTTTACCGTGCGGAAACAGGGCAATCACCTCGCCCTGCTCCAAAGCCCGTCTAGCTGTGCGCAGTGCCTGCTCGGGCCGGCCTTTGCGATCAACCGGAATACAGCCTGCCAGTTTGAATATCCAGTGCAGGATCGGGCGCTGATATTCTTCCGTCGCGATCAGAAATCGTAACGGCCTGCGGCTGGCAGCAATCAATAGCAAGGGATCCAGTCCGGACACATGATTGGCCACCACGATGGCCGGTCCGGTGGCGGGCAAATCGAGTTTTTTTTCAGGCTTCAAGCCATGCAGATAACGGCAAATCAGCCGGGTCCAGCCATCCAGCCAGTTGACATGGGCACCGCCCCAGTCAGCACGGGCCTGGAACAGGCCGATGCCGACCAGCAGACTGAGACCCAGTCCTGTAAGCCACCAGCCCATATCAGCCCTGGAACGGGGCAGGGTCCCCCATGCCGATACGGACGACTTCCGGCAAATCATCGATAAACTCGACCACCGTGGTCGGTTCAGCGCCGCAGGCACCGCCATCGATAATCAGATCGACCTGTTTGCCAATCGCTTCTTCAATATCCATCGCTTCAGTCATTGGCATCTCGTCGCCGGGTAAAATCAAGGTTGAACTCATCAGCGGCTCATTCAGCTCTTCCAGCAATGCCAGTGCAATCGGGTGGGTCGGGATTCGGAGCCCAATCGATTTTTTCTTGGCATGCTGCAGGCGCCGGGGCACTTCTTTGGTGGCCGGAAGAATAAAAGTATAGGGTCCGGGCGTGTAGGCCTTAAGCAAACGGAACACGGCGTTGTTGAATCTCGCATAGGTCGACAATTCCGACAGATCGCGGCACACCAGCGTAAAGTTGTGATCGGAATCCAGATCCCGCAGCCGGCGAATCCGTTCCATTGCGTTCTTATCCCCGATATAACAGCCCAGCGCATAACCGGAATCGGTGGGATAGACGACCAGGCCGCCGTCACGAATGATTTTACAGGCCTGTTTAATCAGACGCAGTTGCGGGTTTTCAGGGTGGATCTGGAAATACTGACTCATGTTTCTCTCAATTTTTTGTTGTTGTCGCGACAGCCTGCACGCTTATTGCCACTGCGTCCATATCGGTGTCACAAAGGGCGGCATTGTGGTCATTTTGCCCAGCTCAATCCAGTTGTTATCGGGGCTGTGAAAATCCGAACCACAGGAGGCCAGCAACTCAAATTCTTCAGCCAGTTTAGCCATGACTCTGACTTCTTCCGGATGCTGGTTGCCGGAGGAAACTTCAATCGCCTCACCGCCCAGTGATTTGAATTCCGCGACCAGCCGACGGCGCTTGCTGTTGGTCATTTTATAGCGGGCAGGATGGGCAATAACCGCCTGGCCTCCCGCTGCACGAATCCAGCTGACAGCCTGTTCCAGCGTCGCCCAGTCACCGCTGACGTAACCGGGCTTGTTTTTGACCAGGAAACGGTTGAAGACATCTTTCATGTCCCTGGCATGGCCCTGGTCAACCAGAAAGCGGGCAAAATGAACTCGTCCCAGCATGGTTTCGGAAGCATACTGACCGGCGCCTTCAAGTGCCCCGGGGATGCCGGCTTTATCCAGCCGTTCCGCGATCTTTCTGGCGCGTTCGCGGCGGTAGTCACGCAGCATTCTGAGACCGGCCTGCAAGGCCCGATTTTGCTGGTCCAGCTGCAAACCGACGATATGGACGGTGGCACCATGCCAGCTGACCGAGACTTCCACACCGGGGATAAGGCTAATGCCATACTGTTCTGCCGCCTGTGCGGCTTCCTGCAGTCCTTCGGTACCGTCATGATCGGTTAATGCAAGGTGCGTCACCCCTTGCTCGCTGGCACGGACAATCAGTTCAGTCGGCGACAGGGAACCGTCTGAAGCGGTCGAATGCGTATGTAAGTCGTACTGGGTCATGGCAGACATTTTACGATAGAATGTTTCTGTTCCCTAATTAACTGAATTCACGATGAAACTGTTTTTTGATTTTCTCCCTATTGTCCTGTTCTTTGTCGCCTATAAATTCGGCGGTGGCGAATACAGCTTCAATGGGGAGATCTACCAGGTGGAAGGAATCTACGCAGCCACTGTCGTGATGATTGCCGCCACCATGTTTCAGGTCGCTTACACCTGGCTGCGACACCGCAAGGTGGAGCGCGCTCACCTGATCACACTGGTGCTGGTCGTGCTGCTGGGCGGTCTGACCCTGTGGCTACAGAACCCGGACTTTATCAAGTGGAAACCGACCGCGGTGAACTGGCTGTTCGCGCTGGTCTTTATCGGCGCTTACCTGTTTACCGATAAATCGCTGCTGGAACGCATGATGGCTCAGCATATTCAGTTGCCGGTTAAAGTCTGGTCGCGACTCAATATGGCTTGGATTCTGTTTTTTATCGGTTCCGGCCTGGCTAATCTCTATGTCGCGTTCAACTTTGATGAAGCGACCTGGGTGAATTTCAAATTGTTCGGTATGCTGGGCCTCACCATCGTGTTTGTGATTGCCCAGTCGGTTTATCTCGCCCGCCACGCCGTAGAAGTTTCCAAGTAGGACCTTGTTATGCCCATGCTTTATGCCATTATCAGTGAAGACAAACCTGACAGCCTGCCCCGCCGTCTCGAAGCAAGACCGGCACATCTGGAAAGATTGAAAGCGCTGCAGGATGAAGGCCGTTTAATTCTGGCCGGTCCCCATCCCGCCGTGGACAGTGACGATCCGGGCCAGGATGGTTTCAGCGGCAGCCTGGTTGTGGCTGAGTTTGCTGACCTTGCCGCCGCCGAAGCCTGGGCCAAAGCCGATCCGTATATGGATGCGGATGTCTACGCCAAAGTCACCGTCAAACCATTTAAAAAAGTCCTGCCATGAGCACCATCGACGCGATACAACAGGCGCTGCAGGCGCTCGACCCGCAACTGATTGAGATTGAAGATGACAGCGCCAGTCATGCCGGCCATGCCGGTAACACCGGCGGCGGTCACTATAACTTGCTGATCGTCAGTGAGGCTTTTGAAGGCCTGTCGCTGATTCAACGGCACAAACTGGTGTATGCCGAAGTCGGCGATCTAATGCAAAGCCGGATCCACGCCCTCAGTATCCGTGCTAAAACACCGGCTGAGTTTGAGCGGATTTAGTCCTCAGCATGGCCGAACTTCCCGACAGAAAACTGCAAAATCAGGCATTTCTGCAGGAGTTGGAAAGACAACGGCTTAATAAAGACTGCCTGCGTATCATCGATCTGCGCGGCAAGGTCACCGGCGAATGTCAGGCCTATGAGTTTGGCGGCCGCGTGCATTATCTGGATGACCGCGCTTTTCTTCTGGTCAAACAACTGATGAGCCGGTTTGACGGCCGTTATACTGTCGGTGTCTACGAGGCACTGTTCAAGGCGCTGAAACAGCTGGCACCCTCTGCTGAATCAGCATCCAGCTCAGATCACGAGCCTCAAACCCTGCCGCTGGATAAACCGATCGAGCGGGCTGAAGCGCGCATTGTCTACAGCACCCCGGTACAACTACGGCTTGATGATGTGCTTTACCACGGTCACACCATTGATATTGCATTGAATGCAATTCGCGTCTCGCTTCGCCGCAGCTACTCGCTGCAGTTGCAGGATCCGGTGTCAGTCAGCTTTGTTGATTTTCAGCAGCAGAATAAGCCTGAGCTGTTCGCTCAGATGCTTTACCGGGTCATCAAGCTGGAACACGACAGCCATCACACCACCGCCGTGTTAAGCCGTGTTGATGACGACCATGATGCTTTTGCAGACTGGCTCAAGCATTGGCTGCAAACACAGGCCGGCCAGCGTCAGAAAGATATCGATAATGAAATTCTCAATCTGCAGGCCGGAATTTATCAGCGTCTGTGGCTGAGCCAACTGAGCGCCCCGATATTGTGGCTCGGTGAGGCCGATAGCCCTGAGCCCTTACTGGCGTTTCATTTGATGCCGACGGCGCGGGAGCAACTGGCAAACTGGCAGGGTTTACAAGCCGACTGGCTGCAAAAGTTACCCTTGATGCCGCTAGCAAAGGGGGCAGCTGCAGTCATCACCACCTTTAATGATAAGCAGAGCTTCAGTGCACCGCTGGCACAGACCGCCGCGGTCAATAAACTTATCAACTGGCATCTGGCGCAGGAAGATAGTCGCCTGCTTCTGCTCAACGCCTGCCCGGTCAGTATCGATAAGTCAGCAGCACAGTCTGCAGCTGCGGCCATTGCCGAAGTCGATGCCGAGCAAAGCCGGCAATGTCTCTACCGCAGCGGTCGCATTCAACGCCGGGTCACGGTGACCGACCTCGAACCGGCTATGCGGCACCTTATGCCCAATGCCAGCGCCAGCAGCTCACAACTCAACAATCTGCAGACACTCAGACTGTTCATTGATAACACCGGCCTGACACCGGAAACACTGGATGTTTATATCCAGCGGGACAAGGCCCGCTATTACATTCGCACACCGGTAACCGTCACTGCCGGCGAGCAGCAATGGTCGGTCAATACCCTGGATGCCTCCGCTGATGGGCTCGCTATCAGTCTGCCCGCAGACAGCGGGGTGAAGTTGCATCAGCGCTTGCTGATAGATTTTGAGCGCTGGCAGACCCTGACTGACAAGGTCAAACTGACCGCCATTCCCTACCAGGTCAAAAATACGCTTTACTGGCAGGACACACTGAGGCTCGGCCTGCAGCGGATCAAAAATAACTGTCCGGAGAACCTCAACCAGTTTTTTGACTGGGCGATCAGAAAAAACCAGGAAAAACTCAACGCCAATCAGGATGACAAGTTAAAGACCGCGCAAAGTCGCCTCTATAGCCAGAGCTTAATACCAACACTGGCTAGCATTCCTTTATTTCTGGGCTTTGATGCAGAAGGCCAACGCCAAATCCAGCTAGTGGGTGAAACAGAGAATAATCATGCAGGCAGTGACCGCAGCTTATGGCAGGCTGTGAACACCGAACAACTGCGCCTTGCCGAGTATTTGAAACAGCTCAGCGGCAACAGCCACACTAGTCTCACTACAACGCTGTATGCCTATCAGGATCACAAGGACAACTGGATACTGGCATTTGAAGAAGACTTTCTGAACACCCGCGACAAGGCGCTGTTTATCCAGCGTGGACACGCCGCGAGCCACTTCCGTGTATTTATGGCGCAATTGACAGCGATCAGGAGCCAGGACGCTGAACAGCAGGCTGATCTGATGACAGCACTGTTGCAATGGCGGCCGCAGCGGGCGCATAAGGTAGACTCCATTCGACAGCAGCTCAGTCATTTGCTGGGACTGCTGGAGCTGACCGATATCAGCGCGGTGATAAGCGCCTTTTACCGGTCTTAAGCCGCAGCAATCATCATTTTATCGAGCAGCACCGAACCACAACGGGTATTACCTCTGACATCGACATCACTGCCTACTGCCTGCAGGCCCATGAACATCTCCTGCAAGTTACTGGCGATTGTGAACTCATCGACCGGGTACTGAATTTCACCGTTCTCGACCCAGAACCCGGCGGCGCCTTGCGAGTAGTCGCCATTGACGATATTGACGCCCATGCCCATGGTCTCCGTGACGATAATGCCCTTGTGCATGCGTTTAACAAGGGCTGCGAAATCATCCTCGCAGGTACTGTCTATCGTAAGATTGTGCACACCGCCAGCATTGGCGGTGGTTGTAAGGCCGAGCCTGCGTGCGGCATAACTGTCCAGCACATAATCCTGCAGCACGCCATCGCTGACGATATCGCGGTTACGGGTGGCTACCCCCTCGGCATCAAATGCCGCGCTGCCCAGCGCTTTGGCTAAATGGGGCTGTTCGTGGATATGGATATAGTCGGGGAAAATCTGCTCGCCTTTTTTATCCAGCAAAAAAGAGGCATTACGGTACAGCGCCCCACCGCGGATGGCGGCTATCAACTGACCGAATAAAGAGGGTGCCACTTCGGCGGCAAAAATCACCGGATAACCACCGGTTTTGACTTCGCCGGCGCCCAGCCTTGCCAGCGTCCTCTGCGCCGCTTTCAACCCGACATGTGCCACACTCTCCAGATCCGCAGGATCACGCGCCATGTCATACCAGTAATCACGCTGCATGCCGCGTCCGTCTCTGGCGATCAGGCTGGCAGAGACGCTGTGGCGGGTGCTGTCGGTGACCCCGACAAAACCGTGGCTGTTGGCATAAATGCGCTTGCCACGGTGACTGCTGACGGTCGCGCCTTCAGAATTACTGATTCTGGCATCGGCATCCAGACCCGCGGCTTCACATTCGGTGGCCAGTTCGATGGCCTTTTCCACGCTCAAATCCCAGGGGTGATACAGCGACAAGTCCGGAAATTCGCTGGCCATCAAATCGGCATCAGCAAGACCAGCCGCCTCATCAGCCTGAGTATGACGGGCGATATTGCAGGCCGCTTCCACCGCTTCGCGGATTGCCGGCAGACTTAAATCGGAGGTGCTGGATGAAGCCTTGCTCTGGCCGAAAAACACCGTGATACCGAGGCCGGTATCGTTATTATGTTCCAGTGTTTCAACTTCACGCTGACGCACAGTCACTGACAGCCCGTTGCTCTGGCTCAGCCCCACTTCGGCCGCAGTGGCACCGCGTTTTTTTGCCTCTTCCAGTGCAATCTGTGCTGATTGCGCCAAATCCGGTTTTGTCAGTTCTCGGCTCATAAAATCAGTTCAACTTCCTCGGTTTGTCCGTCTCTCAGATAAAAGCCGCGCATTTCCAATACGCCTTTGGTGTTGAGAGAAATGATCAGATACAGCGCGTCGCTGTAGTTGGTATCCTCAATGTCGATTTGCGACGGTACCGGCGGGCTGCTGGGATGCGAGTGATAAATGGCAAACAGCTGCTGCCCTTTTTCTTTCATGCTTTTAAACGCGGCCAGTTGTTCACTGGCATTGAGCGCGAATAACACACTGGCGTCGGTGGCGACATTTTCAATCGGATAGCACTCGCACTGTGTATCGCTTTGACCGACCAGGCCACAGACTTCCTGAGACGGCGACAATTGCGCCTGATGCAAAAGCTGGTTAGCCAGCGTTCTGGGTATTTGAACCGTTGTTTTTGTCATTGTTTACTCTGCTTTTTGACATACAGGACAAGTCGGATCCTGCTTCATTTTGATTTCACGCCAGCTCATGCTGAACGCATCCAGAATCAGTAAGCGTCCTGCCAGACTGTCGCCGACGTCCATCAGCAATTTGACGGTTTCTACTGCCTGTACGCCACCGATGACAGACAGGATAGGCGACAGAATACCGCTCTCCGAGCAGGTTTCTTCCAGTTCACCCTTGTCTTCGTAGAGGCAGCGATAGCAGGGCATGCCGGGCTGACGCGGATCGTACACCGTCACCTGACCTTCAAAACGGATGGCTGCCCCGGAAACCAGCGGCAACCCTTGCACCTGACTCACCTCATTGAGCAGAAAACGGGTAGCGAAATTATCACTGCAGTCCACCAGCACATCGACGTCCTGTGTCGCCGCAAGCAGTTCCGCCTTATCCAGCCGCCGGTCTATAAGCTGTAATTCGACATCCGAATTAATCGCTTTCAGACGATCTTCGGCGGAACTGACTTTACTGTGTCCAATCTGCGCTTCGCTATGTATAACCTGGCGTTGCAGGTTGGATAATTCGACAATGTCATCATCAACCAGGGTCAGGCGGCCGACACCGGATGCAGCAAGATAAGTCGCCACCGGCGAGCCCAGTCCACCCAGTCCGACAATCATGACATGAGCGTCGAGCAGGGCCTGCTGGCCTTTTATATCGACCTGCGGCAGCAGAATATGGCGACTGTAGCGTAGCAGTTGATCGTCGTTCATCGGCAGTTCTGTTTATACAAAGCGGTATTATAACGCCAGCCAGACAGGTTAAGCATATCAGCCGGTCTCCGGCAGTTGTCCCATCACCGCCCGATCTTGACCGCCGAAATCCTGATGCGCGCTGATTTGCTCAAAACCCGTCTGCCTCAGGCACGCCTGCACCCGCTGAGACTGATCATAGCCATGCTCAATCAGCAACCAGCCGCCCGGTTTCAGGCAATCCAGTGCCTGTGCCGTAATCCGGCGGATATCATCCAGACCTTCATCACCGGAGACCAGTGCACTACGTGGCTCAAAACGCACATCGCCCTGCAACAGATGCGGATCATCTGCGCGGATATAGGGCGGATTGGAGACAATCAAGTCAAAACAGTGCGGCTGAAAACCACCAAGCCAGGACATTTGCAGAAAGCTGACATTGCTCAGATTGTGCTTATTTGCGTTTTTCTTTGCCAGTTTCAGGGCAGCAAACTGCAAGTCGCTAGCCACAAAATGGACGCCCGGTTTTTCCGCTGCCAGCGACAATGCAATAGCGCCGCTGCCGGTACCCAGATCCGCAGCCAGCATGCCATCGTGCAATTTGGGGAGTGACAGGGAAACGAGCAATTCGGTGTCGGGTCGAGGAATCAGCGTGGAATTATCCACATCCAATTCCAGGCTCCAGAAACCGCGGCTGCCGGTAAGATGCGCCACCGGTTCCCCCTGCTTGCGGCGGGCAATCAGCGCCGCAAACTGCTGCCACTGAGCCTCACTGAGCTCCATCTCCGGTGAAGTCATAAGCCTGGTCGGGTGACAGGCCAGCACATGACAGAGCAGGTACTGAACATCGATATCCGGACTGAGTGAGCCGTTGAGCTCGGTCAAACCAAAAGCGCGGGCTTCCTGGATCGTAGGCATCATCCGTCTAGTAAATCAGCGCCAGTACCAATGCCACAATGGCAATCAGGCCGGCACCAATCGACATATTACGCTGCATCGCAAGCTGCGACCGGACAGCATCAGATTGCTGTTCCTGCCGGGGCCTGTTGGCTTGCCAGGTTTGCCAGTGCTGGTCGACCAGTTCAGACACACGCTGTTCCAATTGCTGCTGCAGATAATTGTCGATATCGGCATGGAGCGTCTCTCTCAGCTCTTGGGTCAGCTGTTCCCGGATTTCGCTTTGCTGTTGTTTTAACCAGCCGAAGGCTTCAGCGCGCAGAATCTGATTCAGCTTGTCAGCGAGCCCCAGATTATTGACGGCGGAATCGATCGCGCTCTGCGCCAGTTCAGAAACCCGCTGTTCAGTCGTTGCTGAAAAGCGCTGGCTGAGTTCGCCAAACTGCTGCTGCACTGATTCATTCATCTGCCGGCTCAATTCTGCCAGTTTGTCCAAACCGCTGGATGAATCAGTTTCCCGGCGCTGCTGCTGGGCCAGTGTTTGCTGGATGTCGGACAGGGAAGCATTCAGCTTTTGCTCCAGTTCAGGCAAAAGCTGGGCACGCAAATCGGCAATCAGTGTTTCGCTTGCGATGGCAGGCGATTCTGCCGCTGCCTGTTGTTGTGGTTCAGCTGTGACCTGAGCCTGAGGTGCCGGTTTCGGTTCCACATCCGCCAGTAATTTCTGAACTGCCTCGGCTGCCGGCGGTTTGGCAAGTACCGCGCTGGCGCCGCTGGCCAAAGCCTGCTTCAAGTCTTCTTCGGTTTCCTTGCCCGTGCAGATAATCACCGGCACCGCTGTCCAGTCGGGATTCTCCTTGATTTTGCGGGTTGCAGTCATCCCATCCATGCCGCCCATCATCACATCCATGAAAATCATATCCGGTAAAGACGCGGTTTCCTGCAGCCACGCCAAGGCTTCCTCTGCACTGCCTTTTTCGGTGATATCAAAGCCGTGACTCTGCAATAATTTGCTCAGCGTCAGTCTGGCAACTTTGGAGTCATCAACAAGCAATGCGGATTTTGTCTGCATGATAGTCCTCTGTGGTGGCATCAGCTGACGCGGTAGGCATCAAGACTGATCGATTCAACTTTTTTACCCAGCATGACGATTTGTCCACGATAGCGCTGTTGCATATCGCTGGCAAACTCGAAAAAGTAAGTTCGCTGCAGGCTCACGCGGCCGGCACGATTACGTTTAAGGCGGATTTTCTGCCAGGCCACGGTATCATTGAGAAAGCTGACTCCGGCATTGCCGCAATAGGTCCGGGCGGCAATGGTAGCTCGCTCTGCCACGCCGCGGCTATCCCACCACAGCCAGGCAATAACGGCCAGAATCAGAAACAGAAAGGTGCTCTCATTCACGCCAGATCACCCCACAAAGTCTGAACTACCGCCAATGCAGCGGTTGCCGCAGTTTCAGTGCGCAGAATGCGAGGCCCGAACTGCAGCGCAGTAAAGCTGTGTGACTGCGCCTGCTGTATTTCAGCATCGGATAAACCGCCTTCCGGCCCTATCAGTAAGGTCAGTGCCGCAGGTTTACTCAAGTCATGAAAACCGGTCGAGGCTTCGGGATCCAGTACCAGTCTGAGTTCATCGCTGACTTCACTGAGCGCCTGCGCCAATGTGGTGACTTCGGCAAGCCGGGGCAGATAGCTGCGGCCGCTTTGTTCACAGGCGCTGACCAGCACCCCCTGCCAGTGCGCGATTCTTTTCTGCGCCCGTTCCTGACTGAGCTGAACATTACAGCGCTCGGTCATGACCGGGACGATGGTTCTGACCCCCAACTCCACGGCTTTTTGAATCGCAAAGTCCATCCGCTCACCGCGGGAAATGCCCTGTAAAAGGGTGATTTGCAGTGGCGACTCACTGATTTGATTGAGTTCTTCACCGAGACGAGCCTGCGAGCGTCTTTTTTCGACTTCCGTCAGGCTGGCTTCAAACTCGCGCCCCTTGCCATCAAACAGGCGAATCAGTGCACCGGGTTTGAGCCGCAATACCTGAACGGCATGACGGTGCACGGCATCTGGCAAATCAAACAGGGCTTGTTCAGGGTCCAGTTGGGGACAGTAAAATCGTGGGACTCGCATGCAAATCGCAATTAAAAATCGTTTCAACAGTCCCGCAGTTTACCCTGTGGACGGATCAGATTGAATTAAATTCTCAAGCCGCTGTTATACTCGCGCTATGGATATTGACCGGCAGCAACTGCAGAGCATTGTCAGAGATGTGGCACAAAACACACTGTTGCCGCTCTATAACAACGTCCAGCGCGAATACAAAAAAGACGGCAGCATTATCACCCGGGCTGATGAAGCGGTGCAGCAGGCCCTGACCCGGCGCCTTGCCAAACTCTGCCCTGAAGTGCCGTTACTGGGCGAGGAAATGCCGGCCGAGCAGCAACAGGCTCTGCTCGACTCAGGCAAACCATTGTGGTGCCTGGATCCGGTAGATGGCACCAGCAATTTTGCTGCGGGGTTGCCTTTTTTCTCAATTTCTCTGGCTTTAATCGAATCCGGCGAAGTTAAAGTCGGCATCGTGCTGGATCCAGTACGCGACGAGCTATTTGCTGCTGTGCGTGGCGAGGGCGCCTGGCTCAATGATGCACCGCTGCAGACAGAAAAAACCGGCCTGCACATTAAACGCAGTATTGCTTTTGTCGACTTCAAACGTCTGCCCAGAACCCTGTCCACACGTATTGTCAGTGATAAACCCTACGGGTCTCAGCGCAATCTCGGCTCGATTGCCCTCGAACTCTGCTGGCTGGCAGCAGGGAGAGGACATATTTACCTCCATGGCAGCCAGCATATCTGGGATTACGCTGCTGCCGATCTGATCCTGGCCGAGGCCGGCGGTTATGCCGCCACCCTGCAGGGCGACCGGCCTTTCAGCCATTCTCTGCAACCGCGTTCGACCTATGCGGCCATCGACCAACAACTTTTCGAACAGTGGCGGCAGTATCTGGCAGAGGCTGTTGAGTGACTGCGCCATTGTCGTTTATTGAACCTGACTGGCCGGCGCCGGACAGGGTGAAGGCCCTCTCCACCACCCGGCTTGGTGGAATCAGCCAAGCTCCTTACGACAGTTTTAATCTGGGGCTGCATGTCAATGATGACAACAAAGCAGTGCTGGCCAACCGGCAGCGGCTGACGCAGCTGGCAGGGCTGCCTTCAGCACCTTTATGGCTGGAACAGGTGCATGGCACCCGGGTGATTGACGCAAAAAACTGGCATGCCGGTATCAAGGCGGATGCCATTTACAGCGAACAGGTCAATCAGGTTTGTACCGTGATGACGGCGGATTGTCTGCCGGTTTTATTCACTGAGGCAAATGGCAGCCAAATCGCTGCGGCCCATGCCGGCTGGCGGGGTCTGCTCAATGGGGTGTTGGAAAATACAGTCTCAAAGTTTTCCTGCGAGAGAAAAAATATTCTAGCGTGGCTGGGCCCGGCTATCGGCCCGCAGCAATTTGAGGTTGGCGCCGAAGTGTATGACGCCTTCCTGTCACACTCGGCAGAAGCCGAATCGGCATTTCGCCCGCAGGGAGACGATCATTATCTGGCTGATATCTATCGGCTGGCCCGGCAACGACTGAATCAACTTGGCGTTGAGTCCGTTTATGGTGGTCACTATTGCACTGTGACAGAAGCTGATCGCTTTTTCTCCTATCGCCGTGACAGAGACACCGGCAGAATGGCATCACTTATCTGGATTGAGCATAAATAAGGTATCATTAGCGGCTTAATTTTTTTGTAGGTAGCCTATGGATTTACTTATTTGGATTATCGGCTTCAGTCTGCTGGGCGGCCTGCTGAGTGTGGCATTCGCCTCATCATTTCTGATGCTGTCAGAGAATCACCGCGGTATTGCCCTTCCGCATCTTGTCAGCTTTGCGATCGGCGCTTTGCTGGGTGCTTCATTTCTGGGCCTGCTACCTCATGCGATTGAACATAACTATGCTGTCGATGCGCATGAAATCGGCCTGACCCTGCTGGTCGGTCTCATGTTGTTTTTTGTGCTGGAAAAAATGGTGCTCTGGCGCCACTGTCACAGCCACCATGGTGAAGAACATATTCCCGAACTGGACCGCCCCGATCATCACGGCGGTCATCATCATGAAGCGGCCGGGCCGCTGATTCTGGTTGGCGATACCATTCATAATTTTGTCGACGGTATTTTGATTGCCGCGGCGTTTATGACTGATATTCACCTCGGCATTGTCACTGCGCTTGCTATCGCGGCGCATGAAATCCCGCAGGAATTGGGCGATTTTGTCATTCTGCTGCACAGTGGTTTCAGCCGCCGTAAGGCACTGTATTTTAATATCCTGTCCAGTCTGGGCACCGTAGTAGGAGCCTTGCTGGCCTATTTCACGCTGGCGGATATGCAGCACCTGCTGCCGTATATTCTGGTGATAGCCGCTTCCAGTTTTATCTATGTGGCCGTCGCCGATTTGATTCCGGGCCTGCATACCCGCATCAAACCGCGTGAAACCCTGCAACAGATCGTGCTGATTGCCTTGGGGGTGATCTTTATTTTCATTACCCACAGCACCCTGCACTGATTCATGTCTGAACAGCAGATCAATAAAATCCTGATCGTCGGCCCGTCCTGGGTCGGTGATATGGTGATGGCGCAGTCACTGTTCAAAGCACTCAAGGCTGATAACCCGCAGGTTCAGATTGATGTACTGGCTATGGACTGGACACGACCGCTATTGCAGCGCATGCCTGAAGTCAGTGAAGCGATATCGATGCCGGTGAGCCATGGCGTATTCGGCTGGTCGATGCGCAGAAAACTGGGCAAGACGCTGGCAAAAAAACATTATGATCAGGCTATTGTGCTGCCTAATTCATGGAAATCGGCGCTGATTCCGTGGTTTGCCAGCATCCCGATCCGCACCGGCTGGCGTGGTGAAATGCGTTATGGTTTGCTCAACGATATCCGCAAGCTGGATAAACAGGCGCTGCCGATGATGGTGCAGCGCTTTGTGTCATTGGCCTATCCTGCCTCACAGTCTCACATCGCGCCCAGCTATCAGCCACCACTGATGGAACCCTTTCCGGTCAGTGACGAAATTAACCCTGAACTCAAGCCCGGTCAGAAACGCCTGATACTCTGCCCCGGCGCTGAATTCGGCCCGGCCAAACAATGGCCACCCGAATATTACGCCGAAGTCGCCAATACTTTGCTGCAACAAGGCTGGCAGGTTTTAGTTCTGGGCTCCAAAGCCGATCAAAAAACCGCTGCAGAAATTGAAAGCGCGATTGACGCGAAGCATCGGTCACAATTTTTTAACTTGAGCGGCCGGACCCAACTCGAACAGGCAATAGATTTGCTCGGCACCGCCGACTGGGTGGTTTCCAATGACTCAGGCCTGATGCATATTGCAGCCGCCCTGCAACGGCCACTGGTCGCTATCTATGGCCCGACCTCAACGGCTTTCACCCCGCCGCTTGCAGCCAATGCGCATATTGCCCAGATTGATATAGAATGCAGTCCCTGTTTCCAGAGGGAATGTCCGCTTGGACATCATCGTTGTATGTTACAGATTCACCCATTAACCCTTACGAAACTGATAAACAAACATGGATAGTTGTTATAGCTCCAAAGAGCTTCTATTGGCACGTTTTCTTACAGCGATATTCAGCTTATCGTTATCAATTACTTTGTATTTGAGTAACGATGTTCTAAACGCTGACGGTATTCTTTATATCTATAGTGTTGACGCTCTAAGAGATGGTGGCTTGGCTGCTTTCTCAGATGTATACGACTGGCCGTTTTTTTCAGGCTTAATATCGGTTGTGAGTATCCTCCCAGGAGTTGATATTGAGTTTGCTGCTAAATCTCTTTGTACAGTGCTTTTTGTTTTACTGACAGATGCTTTATTGCTGCTCAGCAGTTTATCTGCATCCAAAAAATCTCACTTGGGAATACTGGTAGTTTTGATAATCTCTTTTTACACTGTCAATCATTACAGAGACTTTATAATCAGAGATGTTGGGTATTGGGCAGCAAGCTTATATGGCCTTTTTTTTCTAGTTAAATTTTTGGATTCACAAAAGATCGTTTTTGCACTTTTGTGGCAAATTCTGACTCTTATTGCTTTTCTTTTCCGAATCGAAGCGATAGTTTTTCTGATAACTATCCCTATACTTGTGGCTTTCACCGAAAAGCCCAGGGAAAGACTTAGCACACTGGTTAAGCTCTCTTTTGGCTCAGCCCTTATTGTTACAATATGTGCTGTGTTGATCCTTTTAATTGGTTATCAAGATGCATTCCGAAAATTCAGCGAAATAACCGCCTCTTTTGATTTCGCAAACATACTTCAAGTTTTCTACCAAAACGCCGAGCTCATTTCAGAACAAATAATGCATCCGGCCTCAGATCATTATGGCCCCATGGTGCTTGCTTCCGGCCTGATATTCTCTGTTCTCTGGGACTTCTCAACTGGCATTTCTATTCCACTCATAGCACTATTAGGTTGGGCATTACTCTCAAGAGCAAAATGGCTTCCTCCTAAAAACCAATATCTTTATATTGCATTGATTTTCGTCAATTTACTGATGTTGGCGGTATTTGCACTCAAGTCTCAGCTTATAACCACTCGCTATAATGTTTTCGCCCTTATTCTGCTATTTCTTCTGATTTTGCCTACACTCACAAAATTTATAGAAGATGAGATAAGAAAACCTCGGATAGGCCCTAAGATAATCTTTGGCTTTATTATAATTATCAGTTTGTCTGATACATTGATAACAACTGGAGCAAAACCATTCCTGAAAGAAATACCTGAATGGGCAGCTCAGGAACTGCCTCCACAAGCCAAAGTAATGACCAATGATTTCACTGCTGAATATTACTTCAATAAATTCCGTAAAGGAGAAAAAATAACTCTTAGCAAAAATTTAAAGAAACTCAACGAGTTTGATTTTTTCTTAGTGCATTCTAAAGTTAGCGATATTCAATTACAGGAAAAATTAAATAGCTCCCGTTTACAATTGATAAAAGAGGACGGGAACCGAAAAAACAAAGTGAGCCTGTATGCGGTCAGATAAGAAAAATTGTCCAGCTATACTGCATATCATTCATGGCAGCTTCTTCGGCCCCTTCATAGAAGCTGCACGCTCTTACAATTCTATGTTGAGAGCCACACTACCCAATCACAAAATTGTGACGGTCTTTCTCAAAGGCTCATTCAACGAAGAGATTGAACAATATATCGAAAGTGATGAGGTTTTATTTCTAGATGCTTCACGCCATCAACTGAAAGGTAGTCAGAAAGCGTTGGGTCATGCATTGAGGGAAAAATACGATAAAAATGCATTCAATTTGTGCATAGCTCATAGAACGAAATCAACCAGTTTTGCGCTGAGGTATTTTTCATGCCCTGTTTTCAGTGTGCACCATGCTTATGGTGATTACTCCAAACTGATGAAAAGACTATTTTTAAGACTCTATAAATCTCGCATCACCCTTATCGGCGTCTCACAATCTGTCACTAATGAATTGAGGAAAAGGTTTCCTCGTTGGTCCAGTAACCATTTTGAAACGCTATATAACCGTATCAATATCAATCAATTCGAGCTTTCCCTTTTGAATAGGGAGCAAGCGCGAGAGGCTTTAGGAGTCGACGCTCAGGACTGGGTAATCGGCCACGTTGGTCGGCTTCATCCAACCAAGGATCAAGCTACCCTTATTAAAGGCTTTGCCAAGGCCTCTGTTAACTTGCCTGAGAATGTCAAATTACTAATCGCAGGCAATGGATCTGAAGAAAACAATCTTAAAGAACTTGCATCCCAACTAAAAATCACAAAAAAAATTGTATTTACAGGCTACTTGAAACATGCCAAACAGTATTTCAAAGCATTTGATTGTTTTGTTCTGAGCTCTCTGCAAGAGACGTTTGGTATGGTCCTTTTGGAGGCAATGGCTGCGGAGGTTCCATGTATAGTCTCGAATTGCGGCGGTGCTGTAGAAGTAATCGGAGAATGCGGTTATATATTTACGCCACGTGACTCCAACAATTTATCGGCTCATATAACCAAGTTATTTTATGAAGGTGGCCCCTGCTCACCAATCCAAATGAGGAAACGTTTGTCGGATAATTTTTCAGATGAGGCAGCTATCAAAAAATTCCAAAACCTGCTTTTTAAGCATGACTTGATAAGTTGATAGGTATGGTAAAATTCAGAAGATTTTTTTGAAAGACGATAATATGATTGTTTTAGGCCTCTCCGGTGCCGTCAACCACGACGCCTCCGCTGCTTTATATATTGATGGCAAACTGGTTGCCGCCGCCGAGGAAGAACGCTTCCTGCGCGACAAACACGCCAAGGGCAAAATGCCTTATGAAGCCACCAAGTTTTGTCTGGAATTTGCAGGCATCAAACCGGAACAGGTCGATATCGTCGCTTTCCCCTATGCAGAAATTGGTCTTAAATCCCGTGCCCGCTGGCATTATGCTAAACGTCACTGGTATGCGCCTGATCGGGCTCTGACTGCACTGTTCAGTGGTAACCGTCGTTACTGGCGTAATCATCGTAATGTGATGAAATTGCTGGATGATCTTGGTATTGGTGCTAATAGAGTCAAATTCATGCCCGTGGAACACCACCTCGCGCATGCCAGCAGCGCCTATCACCTGAGTGGTTTTAAAGAAAAAACGGCGATTATCGGTATTGATGGCAAAGGCGAATATGCCACGACCTTTTTCGGTTACGGTGAAAACGGCAAGATTCATAAAATCAAAGAGTTTTTCGATCCTGATTCTTTAGGTGGCATGTATGGCGCGCTGACCGAATATCTGGGTTTTGAAATGCTCGATGGCGAATTCAAAGTCATGGGTATGGCACCCTATGGCGATCCGAAACGCTTTGATTTTTCCCGTCTGATCGATTGCAAGAATGGTGAGTTTAAGGTTAACAATAAGCTCGTCAACACCGTCGGTTGGCGGCGTTACAAGAAAAACGGTAAAGGCTATTTCTTCAGTCCCAAATTGATTGACTGGTTGGGCCCAATGCGTGAGGGTGATGAGAAAGATGAGCCCTATATCGATTATGCAGCCAGCATCCAGGATCTGCTGGAAAAAACCGCACTCCAGCTTATCGATTATTATCTGGGCGATATTATCCGTGAAACCGGCAAGGTGGCCTATGCCGGCGGTGTTGCGCTCAACGTCAAATTGAATCAGCGTATTATCGCCATGCCCGGTGTCAAAGAGCTGTTTGTCCAGCCTGCTGCCAGCGATGCCGGCACCGCTATCGGCGCGGCCAGTTATGCCTCTCAGGCAGCTGGCGTGCCGGTCGAGAAAATGGAACATGTCTACCTGGGTCCTCAATACACGACTGAACAGTGCATGGATGCCTGTGATAATTACAGCCAGCCGGTGAAATGGCAGCGCATGAGCGATGTGCCGGCGGAAACCGCCAAAATTCTTGCCGATGGGAATCCGGTTTCCTGGTTTCAGGGTCGGATGGAATTCGGACCACGTGCCTTGGGCAACCGCAGCATTCTCGGCAGCCCCAGTCACAGTGGTGTCGCTGATCGTATCAATGCACAGATCAAATACCGTGAGCGCTGGCGTCCTTTCTGCCCGAGCATGCTCGATACTGTCGCACCGGAAATCCTGCAGACCGATCATCCAAGTCCCTACATGACCTTTACGTTTGATGTGGCGGAAAGCTGGAAAGATCGTATTCCCGAAGTTGTGCACGAAGACGGCACGGCGCGAGCGCAGATTGTGACTGAAAAGACCAACCCACGTTACTACGCACTATTACAGGAGATGGAAAAACTGACCGGTAATAGTGTGGTATTGAATACCTCATTGAACCGCCGTGGCGAGCCGATGGTCTGCAGCCCGACTGATGCGCTGAATATGTTTTACGGTTCTGATCTGCAATACCTGGTGATGGAAGACATTCTGGTCACAAAATAAAATAGCTATTTTCTCAAGGATGAGTGGGATTATTATGCGCCGGCGAAGTTCTTTACTTACTAAACTCAGATTAAAATGGCGTCGTTTCCGTCTCGGCAAACGCTTCCATCATCATTACCAGTGCGATCCGAGGTTCAGTATTGCACGTAGCGACAATGCGCATGAAGTTCTGTGGGGTGGTAAAAAGATCGCCACTGTCGGCCATATAAAAAGCCTTAAGCAACATTTCAACGGTAGCTGTTTCATTATTGCTTCCGGTCCTTCCCTTAACGAACTTGACCTTGCTGAGTTGCAGGGTTTTGATACCTTAAGCCTTAATTGCGCGATTAAGAAGTTTGTGGCCAGTCAGTCAGCCCCAACACATTGTGTCATTGTTGACCGCCGCATTTTTGAGAATAATTGGGATTGTGTAGAAGCATCGATTCGCTCCGGCGCCAATTGCTTCTTTTCCTACGTTGGCCTGTCACGTATCTGTGAGCGAGCACCTGAGTTACTCAAACAGGGCAATATCTATCTAGTGGAGAGTCTTGGGCGCTTTTTTGGTCAGCCAAGACCTGATCTCGATGCATTCCTGCAGCAATATCAATATGATCCTGATTTGTTCATGGATGAAACCTTGGCAACTAACGGCGTTATTGGGTTCAGTGTGAATGCTGAGAAAGGTTTTTTTTCCGGAAAAACTGTCGCTACATGGGGCGTGCAGATAGTCAATTATCTGGGTTACAACAAGCAATTCATTGCCGGGATGGATCTCGGTGGTACTGGCAAAAGCCACTTCTACGGTGCTTCAACTAATAAAACACCCGACTTTCTCGCTGATTATGAACCTTATATAAAAGGCTGTTTCGAGCAGACCCGAAGAGCTGCAGATACCGGCCTTTTCTCAATTTATAATCTTTCTGAACACAGTACACTGCCGCATGAAATCATCCCTAAGATCAGCTATGATGAGGCACTGACATTGGCTAAGGAAGACCGAGACCTTACATGAAAATCATCATCCCGTTACAAACCTGCTCAACCCGTATTCCGCGTAAAAATATCAGACCCTTTCATGGGGATGATTCATTATTTGACATTAAAGCCAAACAGATTCTCGAGTTTGAAAAGCCAGAAAATGTATATGTCTCTTCCGAAAGTCCGGAAGTAAAAGACCTGTGTGACAAGTATGGTTTTAACTTTTTGTTGCGCGATGAATCACTGACGGGGAATAAGGTTTATCAGCCGGATCTGGTTAAAGCCCTGACTGATCCGATTCCCGGTGATGATGACATTATGTGGATTCAAGTTACTTCCCCACTGTTTCATCATTTTAAGGAAGCATTGGAAGAATGGAAAAAAGTCCGTGATGATTATGACTCTCTGGTCGCGGTCAAACCTTTCAAAGGTCATCTGCTGGATGAGAAAGGAAATCCCGTTAATTATGCTTTTGGCTATTGGCATAAAGTCTCACAAGATCTTCCAAAACAATATTCCGTGCTGTGGAGCCTGTTTATTCTGAAGCGCGAGACGGTTAATAAATTTCACTACCACATTGGCGTCAATCCTTATCTTTTTGAGACTGATGCCATGGTTGTGGACATCGATTATCACGAAGATTTCGAACTGGCGCGGCACATCTATGCCAAAGTGCATGGGCTGCTGGATTAATCAGTTTGATTTGAGTCCGAGATAATCCCTCAGCCTGGACTGAAGCGGTTTATTATCCCAGTTTTTTAGAAAACGCTTTAGATCCCGGTTGAATGCTCGTCGGAAGGACCATTCATAGCGGTGCTCCTGCATTGCATCTAGATCAATAATTTCCAGTTGCCCGTTGTCAGTCAGCATCAGATTACTGGCTTTCAAATCTCCATGGCTGAGTTGATAATCCCGCATCAACTTGAACATCCGTTTTATTTGTCTCAGTTCCGACTCTTTGGGCGCTTGATGTTCGTATACAGAAGCAAGTTCGCTGGCGTGGTCGACATAGGCAGTAAGCAGATAAGCCTGCTTCCTGAAAGGTCCCAGACGCTTCTCCACAAAGCCTAGTACTTGTGGGGTAGCGATACCCAGTAATTGCAAAAGATTACCTTGCCGCCAGGCATTGGCAGCACGGCTAGGCCGCCAGCAGCGTCTAAGGAAGTGCCAGTAGGATTTGATGTTGTAACGTTTGATCACCACCTTGCGACCGGCCATTTCCGTCATGACTACGGTCGCACTGTTACCGTCTTTCAGCCTTTTGCCCTGCTCGACAAAGGCATCAATATCCCGGATGGTCTGTTCGCCAATTTGTTTGAAAAAAGAACGGTTGAATGCATATTCCAGCCGCTTATCTTTAAAATAAGCTGTCATCGTGCAGGCCCGGAAACATTTGCTGAGGTAGGTTTGTTTACGTTTCTGCCAGGCTTTGTTGAGAAGGGATTTAAAATTTTCCCGCTCAGTCTTTCCATACAGCCAGCCCCTGGCCTGATAATACAGATTGAGCTTTTTCAGGATCAGTTGCTGCTGATCCGGCACAAATTGAGCGATCAGCCTGGCAAGATTGGCAAGGCTTTTTTTGGTGCTCAATGGTTGACCCGGCATGCCTCTGACAGAAGCCAGATCGATCAGAAACAGTCCGTGCGGGCTCATCAGTATATTATCGGTGTGAATATCATGCTGATAAATCCCTGCCTGATGACAACGCACCATCAGCTGTAGCAACGCCGGGACCATCTGCGCCTGATTCATACTTTCGAGATTGAAGGGACTGGCCTCGGCGATAAATTCATAAGCCACAGCGAGACAACCGGCAAAATCATCACTGATAAGCTTTTCTGCCGGAACGGCAACACCGGCAGCTTTGCAGGCTTTATAGCCATGCTGTTCCCGCGACAGTTCACGCCAGCCTTTTTTATTGGGGACAAACAGTTTCAGTAATAAGGGGTCACCATTATGCAAGGCTCTGACGACTAATCTTCTACCCGGTAGCCAGCGCAGTATTTGTTCACAGTGGTACTGCTCACCCTCCATTTCCAGTACAAATCCCTCAGGGACTTGTTTACCTGCCAGAAACTGCTTCACTGGGTCATTCATGACGGATTGTGCCTGTGCCATTTTTCCAACAGCACTTGCGCCCGTGTTTCCACTTTTCGCCAGAAATCACCTTGTTGATTCAAGGCCTGTCGCAAGGTGAGGCCGGAATAATGCTGAATAAAACGAAACTTATCGCGCTGACTGAGTTTGACTTCATGCGCTGAGAAATAGAGTGAGCCCAGATCTTTCACCAGCCAGCGTTCAGGCACCCGTCGCCGGATTTGAGTACGATGCAAATCAATCAGATACAGCGCTGTAGCTGCAGTGATTTGATTATGCTCAGCAAAATCCTCTGTTAAAAGGACATGGCAAAGATAATAGTCACGGTGATTAATGCCGGCCTGGTGCATCTTCCGGCTCATCTCTGCCAGTTTGCGAATCAGGTTCTGCTTGGTGCTGAAACGGGGCTTACGCTCCTGCCATTGGAGTCCGACATGTTCCAGGCTCATGGTGTCGGTGAGTTCATCGGTGATCACAAAGGATTCACGCCTTGCTGGATTTAAGCCGCGCTCTCCATATCCCGCCAGCGTCATCGTACCGATGCCCAACTCATGCAGGCGTTTTATCGCCTGCCATTCATTGCGGGCACTGATAATCGGCATTCTGAACTGAAACAGATTCTTAATGATTTCTGCCCAGCCTACGCCAGCATGATATTTGAGAAAGTAACGCTGTCCCGCTTTCTCAAACCGCATTGTTCGCCGGCCTTCCTTATCGCGAAACACCTCACCCGGCAGCGTCTTGAGCAAACTGAACACGTCTTTATCCTGCCAGGCCTCGGCCAGTTCTTTGCGAAGGTAAAAGTGACTTTTCATCACTGGCACCAGGCTTCAATGTTGTCAGCGCAGAATACCGCCCGTGACTCAGCTGAAACCAAAGGGTTAGCCTCAGTTCTGGGCAAGGCTTCCGGCTGTTTACTGTAATCAGTGAGAGCCTGTGTCAATTCTTTGGTGCAGTTTTTTTCATCCACGATGCGTGATAAAGACGACTGCTCGGCCAGAAAACCATAACCGCAGATATTGCTGATAAGCATCGGCAGTCTTGCGGCTGCCGCTTCCGCCAGTACCATACCCGCTGCTTCTTTTCGCGCAGGATGCACCAGTAAGTCCGCGGCAAAATAAAATGGCGCCAGTTCGGTCTGTCCGCCCCAGAAGCGATAGTTCAGTCCGGTCAGTTGCTTCAGGCTGCGCTCATAGTTTGCCTGCTTGCCATTGCCGACAATCCATAATTCGAACTGGCTGCGTGCGACAAAGCTTAAGGCTGATAGGGCCTCAATCAGACGATCAAGTCCCTTGGTGTTGAAGTCTGCGGCCACAAACAACAATAATATCCGGTTCTCCGCTTGCTGCATTTGCTGGCGCCAATCACGGCCTGCTTCCAATCGTGCCTGGGTGAAATGAAATTTCTCTTCGACACTGACCGGCAGCAAGGTCTGATTTTCCTGCTTGAGATCAAAGCTTTGCTGGTATTGCTGCCTTTGATGTTCGGTCAGGAAAAAAGCCTTGAGCTTGGGATTAGTGAATAAGTCCTTCTCAATGCCGGCGTAGGTGCGATAACGCGGTAGTAGTTTGTTCAGACCTTTAAAACGATTGGCGGTAAAGCAGGGATCGGCAGCAAAATAGACATCCAGTCCAGCAAGCTTGGTGAAACCGATAATCGCGTCAAACAAGTTCTGCTTTTTCAAAGAGACAACACAGTCGGATAAGGCCCTGATGCGACCATGATTGGTCGACTGGCTTTTACCCAGCTCATACAGTGTCCAGTCCTTATTGATGTCGCCATGCCATTTCAGCGTGATCACCGAAATCTGATGCCCTCGCTTGGCCATCTCAGTCACAACAGCAAAAAAATCCCGCTGCGCGCCACCGTAGGGAAAGAACTCCGTGATGGCAAAGGCTAACTGCATGGTGATGATGATCTCCGGTTGAAAAAAGCAGAGCAGACACTAACAACTTGAACCGCATTACTCTAAAATGAGTCTGTCTTATAACTAGCCAGATTGCGGTCCACAAACAGACGCAATAGTACCACCTGACAGATATAGAGGTAAGCCGTGTCATTCAAAGCCACCATTCAACGTCATCAGGATATGATCAAGGGTCTGTTCGACCTGGAACCTCAGGTCAACGACCTGATGTTACGTGTAAAAGACTGTTTGCTGGCCGGCAATAAAGTGCTGTTTTTCGGTAATGGCGGCAGCGCCTCGGATGCTCAGCATCTGGCCGCGGAATTTATTGTGCGCTATCAACGTGACCGTAAAGCCTATGGCGCCATCGCCCTGACCACAGATACCTCGATCCTCACGGCGCATAGTAACGACTACAGTTTTGACACCGTCTTTGACCGGCAAATCGAAGGGCTGGGCAAACCCGGTGATATTGCGATTGGTCTGTCGACCTCCGGCAACAGCGCCAATGTGATTAATGGCATCAAAACCGCGCAACAGAACGATATCTGGAGCTGTGCCTTCACCGGCGATGAGGGTGGCAAACTCAAAACCATCGCCGATGCTTGCATCTGCGTGCCCAGCAAAGAAACCGCCCGCGTTCAGGAAGGCCATATCCTGATAGGTCACTGGTTATGCGAAGCGCTTGACGAGGCCCTCGCTGATTCATGAGTCGACAAGAACTCACCACCGACGTCGTGATTATCGGGGCCGGCATTGCCGGTCTTTGGCTGCATCGCCGGCTTAATGATCTCGGTTTTCATGCCCTGCTGCTGGAGAACGGTGAAATCGGCCGCGGCCAAACCCTGAGTTCGCAGGGCATTATTCACGGCGGCAGTAAGTACGCACTCAATGGCATTCTGTCCAAGGCCGCCCAAGTCATCAGCAGCATGCCGGCACGCTGGAAAGCCTGCCTTGATGGACAGGGTGAAATCGACTTATCCGGCGTCAGAAAACTCACCGAGCATCAACTGCTCTGGTCCAAGGATCGCCTGTCCTCAAAGATGGTGTCTTTTTTCGCCAGCAAAGCTTTGCGAAGCCGCATGCAGCCGGTCAAAAAAGAACAGCGTCCCGCCATCTTCGCTGACAAAGCCTTCAAAGGCGCTCTGTATCAGCTGGATGAACCGGTACTGGACGTCGTCAGCCTGATTGATGAACTGATAAACCCCTGGCAGCAGCGTATGCTGGCGGTGCCCGGAAATGCGGACTATCAATGGCAGCCATCCTCCGGCCCCATATCGACACTAACCATCGGCGATGAGTATGAAATACGGGCGCAGCAGTTTGTACTGACCGCCGGCGAGGGCAATGAAAAACTGTTGCAGGGCTTATCTCAAGTCCAACCGCAAATGCAGCGCCGGCCACTACAGATGGTCCTGTGCAAAAGTAAGGACTTACAAAATTCCTTACCGCTGATTTATGCCCATAGCCTGGGTAGCGGTTCCAAGCCTATCGCGACCATCTCCAGTCATAAAGACAAAGACGGTAATGTGGTCTGGTATATCGGCGGTAATATTGCCGAGGAGGGCGTCAATAAAAGCCATGAAGCGCTGGTCGCTGAAGCCAGAGAATTGCTGGCCGACATTCTGCCTTGGGTCAGCCTGCCGGAACTGGAATGGGCGACCCACCCGGTCAATCGTGCCGAACCTAAACAATCCAGCCTGACCCGTCCGGACAAAGCTTTTATCAGCAGTCGCGATAACCTGCATGTCTGCTGGCCGACCAAACTCGCACTGGCACCGGATCTGGCCGATCAGATGCTGGCTGCTTTGGAATCAGCCAATCTGACAGCCGGCGAGCACCATAATCCGGACTTTCCCCATCCTGGCATTGCGGCACCGCTCTGGGACAGGGCATTTGCATGAACAGACTGACTGAGCGCAGAGAAATCGCAGCTACCGGCGTAGCCGTCTCTCCACTGGGCCTTGGCACCGTGAAGCTGGGACGGGACAAAGCGGTGAAGTATCCGACCGGTTTTAAAATTCCCGATGATAAAGAGGCGCTCAATCTGCTGGCCCTCGCCTGGGATCTGGGTATCAATCTGATTGATACGGCGCCCGCCTATGGCAACAGCGAAACTCGACTGGGACAGCTTCTGCCCCAAGTTCCGCATGACTGGATCATTGCGACCAAAGCGGGCGAGTATTTCGACCCGGCGACTGGCGAGTCGCGCTATGACTTCAGCCCGGAATCGATTTCCCGCAGCGTCGAAAACAGTCTCAGAGCGCTCCGTCGTGATGTAATGGATATCGTTCTTATTCATTCTGACGGTAATGACAAACAGGTGATCGAGCAGGAAGGCGCACTGGATACCCTTAATACCTTAAAACAGCGCGGCCTGATTCGCGCTATAGGGATGTCCACCAAGACGGTCGAAGGCGGCCTGCTGGCCTTGGAACAGTCGGACCTGGCGATGGTGATGCATAACCTGGAATACCAGCAAGAACAGGCGGTAATGGATAAAGCTGCTCAAAACAACAAAGGCATTTTTATCAAAAAAGCGCTGGGCAGCGGTCATTTGGCGCATGGCATGGACAAGACCGATATTGTGCAGGCGAATTTTGATTTTATCTTCCATGAGTCCGCCGTCAGCAGCGTGATTATCGGCACCATTAACCCGACACACCTTGAAGATAATGTGGCTAAAGCGCTCTCAGCACTGAAGAAGACTTAACCACAGAGGCACTGAGGGCACAAAGAAAACCAGTATTGTTTGGTTTTTATAAGAGTTTTAGATTACTGAAACCATACTGAGCCTTTAAAAAGAGGCCCGAAAGGTATCGTCTTGGCTCAGCGCAACTTGGGACAGGCAACAGAATATTCAATAACTCTGTGCACTCTGTGCCTCTGCGGTTGGCTTTATTTCTGATTGATTTTATTCACAATCGCTGTGGTGGAGCAGTTTTCGACCAGCCCCATCACTTTCACTTCACCGCCATAGCCTTCGACGATTTCCCAGCCAACCACGCCTTTTTTGTCGTAGTCACCGCCTTTGACCAGTACATCGGGTTGAATCAGGCGTAACAGTTCTTCCGGTGTATCACCCGGAAAACAGGTGACCCAGTCGACATCGGCCAGACCTGCCAGCACGGTCAAACGACGCTCTGCCGTATTAATCGGCCGTCCTTCCCCTTTCAGCTTGGTCACCGATTCGTCGGTATTGATGGCCACCACCAGTCTGTCACCGAGCTTTCGGGCCTGCTGCAGATAAGTCACATGACCTGCATGCAGAATATCGAAGCAGCCATTGGTGAAGACGATTTTCTCACCGCGCTGCTTGGCCTGATCGACGGCGATTTTAAGCTGTTCCACGGTGACAGCACCGGCGAAGCTGTGATCAGTGGCATTAGCGCCCTGATGACGCTCATATTCTGCTTTGAGTTCGGGGCCACTGACGGTAGAAGTGCCGAGTTTACTCACGACAATACTGGCCGCGACATTAGCCAATGTAACTGCATATTCCAGATCTGCACCGGCTGCCAATGCTGAGGCCAGAGTCGATATCACAGTATCGCCGGCACCGGTGACATCAGCGACTTCCTTGGCAATGGCAGGCAGATGAAACTCGGGCTGATCGGCCCGGATCAGAGTCATACCCTGTTCACTGCGGGTAATCAGAATCGCCTTGATATCGAGCTGTTTAATCAGGGTCTGGGCTTTGCTGATAAGGTCCTGCTCAGAAACAACCGGCCCCGCCACCGCTTCGAATTCGCTCATATTGGGCGTCATCAGATCGGCGCCGCGATATTTGTTGAAATCGCTGCCTTTGGGGTCCACCAGCACAGGGATGTTTTTCTGCCGGGCCTGTGTAATCCAAAATTGAGGATCGGATAAAGTGCCCTTGTTGTAATCCGACAGCACCAGCACCTGCGCCTTTTCGGTGACCTTGTCCACCAGACCTTGCAATTGGTCGGTCAAAGCCGCTTCAAACCGTTTTTCGAAATCCAGCCGGATAAGCTGCTGATGACTGCTGATTACCCGGGATTTGATAATGGTGCCGGCTCCCGTCGTCTGGTGAAACAGACAGTTGACGCCAACCGCATTGAGGCGCTGCTTGAGCACTGCAGCGGCCTCATCTTCACCGGTCAGGCCGCTGATATTGCAGTTGGCACCCAGTGAGGCAATATTCATGGCCACATTGCCGGCACCACCGGGCAGATCTTCAAGCCGATCCACGTTAACCACCGGCACCGGCGCTTCCGGTGAGATCCGGCTGGCTTTGCCGAAATAAAAACGGTCCAGCATCAGGTCGCCAATCACCGCGACGCGGGCAAGATGAAATTCAGGAAAAGGATGTTTCATATCAGATTTTGTCGGGCCGGCTGCCAGTCAATAATGGCGTTATTGTGCTTGTAAAAGGCTCTCGAGTCTATGCCAGACCTGGTCAACTTCCATCCCAGCCATGCAGACAGGCTCGCCATTTTGTGACTCCGGCAGCGGACAACGGCGCTTGTAACAGGGTGAACAGGTCATGCCGGTAATCAGATGATGCTGCGCTTGACCATAAGTACCGATGAGATGGGTATCGGTTGAGCCATACAGCGTAATCGCCGGCTTATCCAGCACAGCCGCCATATGCGCCAGGCCGGTATCACTGGCCAGTACCGCTTCCGACCCCTGCATCAGGGCGGCAACTTCATCTAGAGGCAACCTGGGCAGTGCATAGGCTTCTTCACTGACTGATGCGATCTGGCGGGCACGCTGATATTCTTCATCGTTGCCACAGGGCAGCAGGCATTGATAACCGGCTTCGGCGGCTTTCAGCACCAGCGACTGCCAGTGTTTGACTGGCCACAGTTTGGTCAGCCAGCTGGCGTTATGCACCAGCATCAGGTAGGGCCTTGAGAGTTTAAAGTCCAGTTGAGGTAGTTGGCAGTGCTTGAGATCGACACCATAATCCGCCGCCGTGTCAGGCACGCTATAACCTAACGCTGCTGCCAGGATCTGGCGCATACGCTCTACCGCGTGCTGACCGGGATTCACATTGATTGGATAGCGATAGGCCAGATGGGCCGGTTTTTCACGGCAACTGTATTTGTCCAGGCCATAGACCGGCCCTTTTCTGAGCAGACTGACCAGTGCGCTTTTGAGGTTGTTCTGCATATCGACGACGACATCATAGTCGTCTGCATTCAGCGCTTTGTAAAAGCCGGTCAGTTCGCCTTGTTTAAGACTACCTAGCCAACTCTTGCGCCAGCTGCGGTGAGAGGTGGTAATCACTTTTCTGACCCGGGGGTGCCATTTAGGCACCGCCGAAAAAGCTTTATCGACGACCCAGTCAAACTCGATATCCGGATAAATCTTTGCCGCATCCGTGAGCGCCGGCAAAGCATGCATCAGGTCGCCCATCGATGTCAGTTTGATGATTAAAACGCGCATGGGCTTTCAGTCAAAATCGAGACTGAGTGGATGATCACGGTGATACATCAGAATATTGAAAAAAGCATCCGGGTTTTTAATCTGGGTCAGTTCGCCCTCTCTTGGGAATAACTGGTCCTGCAGACGTGACAGCCAGAAACGCAGGGCCGCCGCTCGCAGCACCAGATTCCAGTTGGCCAGCTCCGATTCGGTAAGTTGGCGCTTGGCCTGATAATGCTGCATCAGCGCTTGATAACGGCCCGGTTCCGGCAAACCCGATTCATCCACGCACCAGTCATTGACCGCCACTGCCAGGTCATACAGCAAATATTCATCGCTGGCATAATAAAAATCTATAATGCCTTTGAGCTCATTGCCGTCAAACAGGGCGTTATCACGGAACAAATCGGAATGGGTCACGCCCCAGGGCAAATCCAGCTCTTCATAACCGGCCTGAAACGCCAATTCATTCTTGAGGATGGTCGCCTGCTCGTCATTTAGTTTCGGCAACAAAGTCATGGCAGTCTGCCGACGCCATTCGTGACCGCGCTCACTGGCACGACGCGATTTGAACTCCAGACCGGCCAGATGCATTTCCGCCAGGATGTCACCAATCGCCTCGCACTGCCCGGGTGAAGCCAGCGATTCCACGCCGCGGCCGTCCAGACGCAACACCAGCGCTGCCGGTTTACCGGAGAGTTTCTTCAGATAATGACCTTCGCGATCGGCAGCCGGATGGGCTGAGGGAATACCGTGCTGGTAATAGAATGTCATCACATCGAGAAAGTAGGCGAGCTCGCCGAAATCGTGATGCTCGAACAGCGTCAGCACGAATTCACCTTCAGTGGTGGTGACAAAATAGTTGGTATTTTCGATACCGGCACTGATGCCCTGATAAGACACCAGATCACCGACCGCATACTCTCCCAGAAACGCGATCAGTTCGTCGCGTCCGACTTCAGTATAAACTGACATGAAAACTGCTCAGATTAGTGTGGGGTGCTTACCACTCCAACAGGATCCAGTTGGGTACCAACAGACCGGAATCCAGTTCGAATTGTCTTGATTCTAGCGACCCGTCACCATCGGTATCTGTCAGGTAATAAGGCTTACCCACAGCTGGAGTGACTTTTATCATATAAAGCTTACCGTTAAGACGGTATTCCTCTATGAGCTGGTCGTCTTTCTGAATGATGTTGACCTCGGGCTCAATGCTGTCACCGCTTTGCATTGGCTCGGGAATCACCGGCGGCTTTTCCATCACCGATTCGGTATCCTCTGCCTGGACAGTCACTGTCATTAACAGGGCAAGTGCGCATACAATAGCGATTTTGTTAAACATGAGAATGCTCCGTGTCATTTCGGGGTTAAGATAGCATTTCCGCTGCCCGGAGAAAAGCAGTCAGTTCTCAGAAAAAACGGTGCCACAACGCTTATGACTCAATCTGTTCCTCTCGTTCTCGTCGATGGTTCGTCTTACCTCTACCGTGCCTACCATGCGATGTATAAGGCAGACCTCAGAAATTCGGCTGGCGAACCGACCGGTGCCATCCGTGGTGTCACTGCCATGCTGCGGCGGTTGCTGGCGGATTACCCAGACAGTCATATCGCTGTGGTGTTTGATGCCAAGGGCAAAACCTTCCGCGACGACATCTACGAACAGTACAAAGCCAATCGGCCGCCGATGCCGGATGACTTAAGACCTCAGGTGGAACCCATCTACGACATCATCAAGGCCATGGGCCTGCCGCTGCTGTGTGTCGACGGGGTCGAGGCGGATGATGTGATCGGCACCCTGGCCAGACAGGCAACAGAAAAAGGCATGGATGTGGTGGTCAGCACCGGCGACAAGGATATGGCCCAGCTGGTCAACCATCATGTCACCCTGGTCAATACCATGACTGAAACCAAACTGGATATCGAAGGCGTTAAGGAAAAATTCGGCCTACCGCCGGAGCACATCATCGACTTTCTGGCACTGATGGGCGATAAAGTCGACAACATCCCGGGCGTCCCCGGTGTCGGCGAGAAAACCGCCCTGTCTCTGTTACAGAACCTGGGTAGTCTCAAAGACATTTATGCCAACCTGGAAGCTGTCAGGGAGCTGGATTTTCGCGGCGCCAAGAAGATGCCGGAAAAACTGGCAGAAAATAAGGACATGGCTGAGCTCAGCTATGAGCTGGCGACCATCAAATGTGATGTCGAGCTTGATATCGAAGTGGAAGAACTCAAACATCAGCCTCAGGACCGTGAAGCCCTGCTGACCCTGTTTAAACAGTTTGAATTCCGTAGCTGGATTGCCGAGCTGGAGTCCGGCAGTGCCGATCAGACCGTCACCGCAGGCTCGGCGGTGATCAAAAATGACACTACGCTCAAACAGGATTATCAGTGCATTCTGAATAAAGGCGATTGGCAGACTTGGCTGAAAAAACTCAATGAGGCCGACCTGTTTGCCTTTGATACCGAGACCACCAGCCTGGTTTATCTGGATGCCCGAATTGTCGGCGTTTCATTTGCAGTCAAACCAGGTGAAGCGGCTTATCTGCCCTTGAATCATGATTATCCCGGCGCGCCGGAACAGCTCGATTTTGATGAAGTGATGCAGGATCTTAAACCCTTGCTGGAAGATCCCACCAAACTCAAAGTCGGGCAGAACCTCAAATACGATCGCCACGTGCTGCTCAACCATGGCATTGATCTTAAAGGCATCGCCCATGACACTATGCTGGAATCCTATGTGCTCGATAGCACCGCCACCCGTCACGATATGGATTCTCTGGCGAAAAAATACCTCGATCGCGACACCATTCATTTCGAAGATATCGCCGGTAAAGGTAAAAACCAACTGACATTCAATCAGATCGGTATCGAAAAAGCCGCCACCTATGCGGCTGAGGATGCGGATATCACCCTGCAACTACATCATGTGCTGTGGCCGCAAATGCAGGCAATTCCATCGTTAGTAAAGGTTTACTCAGAGCTGGAAATGCCACTGCTGCCGGTACTCAACACGCTGGAACGCAACGGCGTCAATATCGATATCTGGATGCTGCAGCAACAGAGCGATGACATGGCACGTCAGATTGCAGAACTGGAAAAACAGGCCCATGAAGCGGCAGGCCAGACCTTCAATCTCGGTTCCACCAAACAATTGCAGGAAATTCTGTACGACAAGCAGAACCTGCCGGTTAAAAAGAAAACCCCGAAAGGCGCTCCTTCTACCGCCGAAGAAGTGCTGCAGGAACTCGCCGATGAAGGCTATGAACTGCCGCAAATCATCATGCAGTACCGGGGCCTGAGCAAGCTTAAATCGACCTACACCGATAAACTGCCCTTGATGGTCAATAAAGCGACAGGGCGAGTACACACTTCCTATCATCAGGCCGTCACCGCGACAGGCCGGCTCTCTTCCTCTGACCCCAACCTGCAGAATATTCCTATCCGCAGCGAAAACGGTCGACGCATTCGTGAAGCCTTTGTCGCCAGCGAGGGTTATGTGCTGCTGGCCGCCGACTATTCACAAATCGAGCTGCGGATCATGGCCCACCTCTCCGGTGATGAGAGCTTGTTACAGGCTTTTGCCAAAGGCGAAGATATACACCGTCATACCGCATCGGAAATTTTCGGCCTCAGCCTGGATGAGGTCAGCAACGACCAGCGCCGCAGCGCCAAAGCAATTAATTTCGGGCTGATTTACGGCATGTCCGCGCATGGCCTGTCGAAGCAGCTGGGTATTGACCGAGCCCAGGCAGCCGATTACATGAACACCTATTTTGAGCGTTATCCGGGCGTCCGCGATTACATGGACAACACCCGCGAACAGGCCAAGCAGCAGGGCTATGTCGAGACTATTTTCGGCCGTCGCCTGTATTTACCGGAGATCAACTCCAAGAACGGCATGCGCCGCCAATATGCCGAGCGCACCGCGATCAATGCGCCGATGCAGGGCAGCGCTGCCGACATCATCAAGCGCGCCATGATCGATATTCATAGTTGGCTTTGCGAAGCCGATACCGGCATTCGCATGATTATGCAGGTGCATGACGAACTGGTGTTTGAAGTACCCAAGGATCAGTTGGATATGGCGAAGACCTCCATCGAGCAGTTTATGATGAATGCGGCGGATTTGAAGGTGCCATTAGAGGTTGGGCTTGGGACTGGGGATAATTGGGAGCAGGCACATTGATTATTCAGTATCGGGACGGCATGGAAGCTGCTCTCAGCGCCTTCCTTGAACAATCCGCTCAAGCGTTCCATTTCTGAAAATCAGATAGGTATCAAACTTACCGTAGTCGCTGTATTTATGACGCTCCAGCTCATCCGAACGGGCTTGATAATCACCGCCCTGAGCCGAATAACTGCCAGAAGCCCTCGCTTCAGTCCAGCGATAAACTCCATCACTCTGTCCACAAATATCCTGAACCTCAAAAATATTATCACCCAGTGTGATCAATTCATTTCCACAGCGGTAACTGTTCGATTCAGAATCAGCCAAAACAGAATTAGTTGCTAGACAAAGCGCAATCAACATTCCCTTATTCATTAGCCTGATACCTCCTTGATTAGAGCAAAACTATCTTTCCAACTAATTGCAATCTAGCCAAAAGAAATAAAGTCTGCAAATAGTGTCGATGACTACGCTCTTAAATGTATGAGTTGATTTGAAATTCTAGAGACTTGACTCCTCCTGGTTCATTAAACTCAGCTTTCGCCTGAATGGCGAGTCAGGGATTTGCGCGGCCAAATCCCTAACAACCCTAGGCCGCCCCCTTGTGCTGGCCTGCGGCTTCACTGCGTTGCTCGCTTAATCTGGGAATTGGCTAAAACTCGCTGCGCTCAGACACTAGCCAATTCTTATCCAGATTAACCTGCGCTACTCGTCAGCACAAAAGGGGAATGAAAAGCGGGCTCTGGAAACAACGTTATGGATGAGCTGCACCCTCTCCCTTGACGGGAGAGGGCTGGGGTGAGGGTGATATGCCCTTTTGCGAAGCCGAGCATCGCAAAGCAGTTTGGATGAAACACGACGAGTATCTGAGCGCAGCGAGTTTTCGTCGTGTTCCAAACTGATTGAGAAGCGCAGGGAACCCGCAGGGCGAGCATTGGGCTGCCCTTTTGTTTGGTTCGTTTATTTTAGGCAAGTAAAATAAATGAACTCGGGCTTCAGCCCGAAAATCTGGGCCTGGATTGCTTCACTGCGTTCGCAATGACGACTTAAATTCAAGAATTCTTTGTCCCCTCTGTGCCTCTGTGGTTTACACAGCGCATCAGGAATCAGACCGCTTCTTCGCCCTTGGATGCGCTGAATCATAAACCTTCGCCAGATGCTGAAAATCCACATGGGTATAAATCTGCGTAGTACTGATATCCGCGTGGCCCAACAACTCCTGCACAGCACGTAAATCACCACTCGACTCCAGCATATGTGAAGCAAAAGCATGTCTTAGACGGTGCGGATGCACATGATCGGATATACCGTGTTTCTTACCCCAGAAACTCAGGCGTTTCTGAATCGAGCGCACGCCAAGGCGTCGGCCCTGCTGGGTGATAAAGACGGCCGGCTGATCAAAAAATCCGGTCTGGTCGCGTTTGTCCAGCCAGTCCTGCAGGGCTTTTATAGCCTGTGAACCGACCGGGCAGACCCGGTCTTTCTGACCTTTACCGGTGACATGCACCAGCTGATCGCCAAAATCGATATCGCGCAGGTCGAGTTCGGCCAGTTCCGCCAGACGCAGGCCGGAGGAATAAAACAGCTCCATCATGGCGCGGTCACGGGTGGCAACAAAGGTATCGGGTTCAGTGTGATCGAGCAGCGCATTCATCTGATCGACATCCAGCGTCGAGGGCAGACGCTTCTCGGCTTTGGGGGCCTGTACGGCCTGAGCCGGATTATTGTCCGCCAGGCCCTGCTTAATCAGATACTGATAAAAAGACCGGATGGCTGAGAGCATGCGCTGAATACTTCGGCTGGAGAGTCCTTTGCGGTGCAGAAAAGCCGAAAACTGACGCAGGTCCCTGGTTTTAAGTGCAGACCAGCTTGTTAAGCCGTCACGTTCACAAAACTCGGTGAGTTGCTGCAAATCGCGGCGGTAATTTTTGACAGTGTGAGCGGATAAACGCCGTTGCAGCGCCAGATAATCCAGAAATTCATCAACGACGCTGGTGAGCGTGTCAGCCATGATTATGGGTGTGATAGCGCAAAACGCGCATAAAGACTTCGCCTAAAAAGCTCAGGTAGTCGGTCGCCATATCGGCATGGAAGCGATTGGGGTCTTGGCTGCCGATTGCCAGCAGACCCGCACAGGGTTCATGACCGAGTGGCAGACAGGCGACAGACTGGATGCTGTCAGCCTTGTCATTGAACAGCAAGGCTTTCTGGGCTTTGGTCAGGCGGCCGCAAATCGGCTTTTGCTTGCTGAGCAGATTATCGAAACTGCGCAGTTTGGTATCATCTGCGTGAAGCTGGCCGACATTGGCTTTGCTGTCAGGCAAAGCGAAAGGTTTATCACCGTAAAACAGCCTGACAGCAACATCATCGGCAGCAAATTCCTGCTGCAGTTCTTCCATCAGGCTTTTAATCAGACTGCGGAGATCCGCTGCATCCAGCAGACTCAGGCATAGAGCATGTACCCGCTGCTGCAGTTCGGCGTTGCTATGGGCATTCTCAATCAAAGCCCGCAGTTGTTCGTTGAGCTGTTTGTTTTTCTCTTTCAGCCTTTGCTGCTGCTTTTGCGCCAGCGATATGGTGCCTTCAGGCGATTGGTGCAGTTCCAGTGCTTCCAGCAGCTCAGGGTGTTGCAGAAAGATATCCGGATGTGATTGCAGATAGGCTTCCAGTTCAGCCAGGCTTATTTGTTTTCCAGCGTCGCCCACGCTATTTCTCCATCAAATACATGTTCTGCCGGCCCGGTCATCCAGACAGCGCTGTCTTCATCGGGCCAGCTGATTTGCAGTTCACCGCCAGGCAATGAGACGGTCACTTCATTGGATAGTAATCCCCTGCGGATACCGCTGACGACCGCGGCGCAGGCGCCGGTGCCACAAGCCGAGGTTTCTCCCGAGCCCCGTTCAAATACCCGCAGGCGGATATGATTGGCACCCTGCAGCTGCATAAAGCCGACATTGACCCGTTCCGGAAATTGTTGGTGCGACTCCAGCAGCGGTCCGATTTCCGATACCGGGGCGGTATCGACGTTATCCACCAGCATCACCGCATGCGGATTGCCCATCGAAAGCACGCCGAGCTCTTTTTTACCATGCTCAGGGATGGCGACCATGTAAGTTGTGGCCTGCTCTTCAGCAAGGAACGGGACACGCCGAGGTTCAAACTGGGGTTTTCCCATATCCACAGTGACGGTGCCATCCGCCTGTATGGTGGGGTAAATCAGACCCGAAGCCGTGACTACCGCAATCGTATCTTTGTCGCTCAGCCCTTTTTCGCGCACAAAACGGGCAAAACAGCGGGCACCATTGCCACATTGAGACACTTCGCCGCCATCGGCATTAAAGATGCGGTATCTGAAATCAGCTTCATCAGAATCAGCTGCTTCCACCAGCAAAACCTGATCGCAGCCCACGCCGAAATGGCGATCAGCCAGGAATCGGATCTGGCTGTCGCTCAGCTGAACTTGCTGATCAATGGCATTGATGACGATAAAGTCATTGCCAAGGCCATGCATTTTGCTGAATCTGAGGCTGCTCATGACGGTAATACGTGTTCTCCGGCGAACAAATCCTGAACCGTTTCGCGTTCACGCACGAGGTGAATATCTTTGCCATCCACCATAATTTCGGCGGCACGCGGACGCGAGTTGTAGTTGGAACTCATCGTGAAACCATATGCGCCGGCAGAGCGAATCGCCAGCAGGTCACCCTGCTCGATCGCCAGTTCCCGATCTTTACCCAGAAAATCACCGGTTTCACAGATGGGTCCCACAATATCATAGACCGCGGCTTTGGCTGTGGTTTCCTGCTCTACCGGCACAATTTCCTGCCAGGACTGATACAAAGCCGGACGCAGTAAATCATTCATCGCCGCATCGACAATCGCAAACTGCTTGGCTTCAGTGGGTTTAATAAACTCGACCCTGGTCAGCAGAATGCCGGCATTACCGGCAATGGCGCGGCCCGGCTCCAGCAGAATTTCCAGCTCACGATCTGCCAGCAGCGGTTTCAGCGCTGCCGCATATTCGGCCGGGCTTGGCGGCGTTTCATCACGGTAATGAATACCCAGGCCGCCACCGATATCCAGATGTTTAATAACGATGCCGTCTTGAGCCAATTCATCAATCAGTGCCAGTACCCGCTTCAAAGCGTCGACAAAGGGGGACACCGAGGTCAGCTGTGAACCGATATGGCAATCGACCCCAACCACAGACAGATTGGCCATGTCTTTCGCGGATTGATAAACAGCCCTGGCCTGTTCGATATCAATCCCGAATTTGTTCTCTTTAAGGCCGGTAGAGATATAGGGATGCGTTTGCGCATCAACATCCGGATTAACCCGGATGGAGACCGGCGCCTGCTTACCGAGACGTGCTGCGACCTCATTAATCCGGCTTAATTCCGGAATCGATTCGACATTGAAACAGCGGATGTTCTGTCCCAGCGCATATTCAATCTCGGCTTCGGTTTTACCGACACCGGAAAAGACCGTTTTAGCGGCTTCACCGCCGGCAGCGATAACCCTGGCCAGTTCCCCTGCCGAGACAATATCAAAGCCTGAGCCCTGTCTGGCCAGTACATTCAGGACCGCGAGATTGGAGTTCGCTTTGACGGCGTAGCAGACCAGATGCGGTAAGTCATTAAAAGCCTTATCGAAGGCCTGCCAATGCTGTTCCAGCGTTTTGCGTGAGTAGATATAGCTCGGCGTGCCAAAACGCTGCGCAATGTGGGCAACCGGAACCGCTTCGGCATACAGGCTGCCGGCTTGGTGCTGAAAATAATCCATCGTAAGCTTTAACCTGCCCTTACCGAGTGCGAATTACCTTGCGGCAGATACAAGTCACCTTTTTGTCCGCAGGCGCTCAGAGCCAGCATTAAACAGAGCATTAACGCCAGCAGACCATGGTGTGAAAAAAATTGCATAATTCATTCCCCAAAATTTACGGCAGTATATACAGGAAAGACCCGGACGTCTTGATACAGAAACTAGAATTTCTTGTTTAACTTACATACTATTAGCGTTTAAGAGCAGTGCTTATGTTAAGGAATCGCAAATAGTCATGGCAAATATGGCAACCCCCATGCGACTGAGCGGTCTGGCCAGGCGTCTGGTCAACGAAGGTCTGTTGAATGAAGAGCAGGCGCTTTCCGCACAGGCGGCCGCCAAAGAAGCCAAGCAGCCGTTTGTTACCTACCTGGTTAACCACAAGATTCTAGGCAGTGCCGATATTGCCGCGATCGCCTCGCAGGAATTCGGCGTCCCCCTGTTTGATATCGAATCAATGAACCTCGATATGTCAGCCACCGAGCTGATACAGGAAAAACTGATTCGCCAGCACAATGCTTTACCGCTATTCAAACGTGGTAAGCGTCTTTATGTTGCCCTCTCCGATCCGACCAATCTGCAGGCACTGGATGAGTTTCAGTTTAACACTGCACTGAATACTTACCCGGTACTGGTGGATGAACAGAAACTCTCTGTCATCATCGAAAAGGCACTCGATAAAGCCGATGAGAAACTGGATGAATTCCAGGATGCCGATCTTGATGATATTGATCTGGGTCCGGATGAAGACAAAGCAGAAACCATTACTGAAGCTAATATTGATGACACACCGGTTGTCCGCTTTATCAATGGCATTCTGACTACCGCGATTAAATCCGGGGCTTCCGATATTCACTTTGAGCCTTACGAAAAGAAATACCGGGTACGGATGCGGATTGACGGCATTCTACATGAGATGAAAGGGGCACCGGTGGCGCTGGGTGGCCGCATCGCTGCGCGTCTTAAGGTTCTGTCCCGCCTCAACATCGCTGAACGTCGTATCCCTCAGGATGGTCGCATGCGGCTGAAACTGTCGAAAACCAAGGCGATCGATTTCCGTGTTAATACCTGCCCGACCCTGTTCGGTGAGAAAATCGTACTGCGTATTCTGGATCCCACCAGTGCCCAGATGGGGATTGATGCCCTGGGTTATGAAGAGGATCAAAAAGAAATTTTCCTCGAAACCATGCATAAGCCCTATGGCATGATCTTGGTCACGGGTCCGACCGGTAGTGGTAAAACAGTCTCGCTTTATACTGCACTGAATATTCTCAACACTGGTGACAGAAACATTTCCACCGCTGAAGATCCGGCTGAAATCAGCCTGCCCGGTGTCAACCAGGTCAATGTTCATCCGGCGATTGGCCTCGGTTTCTCCGAGTGTTTACGCGCCTTCCTGCGTCAGGATCCCGATATCATCATGGTCGGTGAGATCCGTGACCTTGAAACCGCCGAAATCGCGATTAAAGCGGCCCAAACCGGTCACATGGTATTTTCCACCCTGCATACCAATGATGCGCCCCAAACTTTAACGCGTCTTGCCAATATGGGTGTGCCCGCCTTTAACATCGCTTCAGCAGTCACGCTGATCATTGCCCAGCGTCTGGCCCGGAGACTGTGCAGTAAATGTAAAGCAGCGGAAAACCTGCCCAATGATGTACTTCTGGAAGAAGGCTTCACCCAGGCGCAAATCGATGAAGGTGTGACCGTATTTAAGGCGGTCGGGTGTGACAGTTGTACTGAAGGCTATAAGGGCCGTGTCGGTATCTATCAAGTCATGCCCGTTTCTGATGCGATGGGGCGTATCATTATGGAAGGCGGTAACTCGATGCAACTGGCCGATCAGGCAGAAAAGGAAGGCATTGATGATCTGCGTAAGTCAGGTCTGAAAAAAGTCGCCGCGGGGCTGACCAGCCTGGAAGAAATCAACCGTGTGATCAAGGAGTAACGGGTGGCACAAGCGCAAGCAAGCAAGGCTAAAAAAAAGGTCAAAGTCCCTGACATCTATCTGTGGCAAGGTACCAATAAACAGGGACGACGTGTCAAAGGTCAGTTAAGCGGTGAAAATTTAAATCAGGTCAAAGCGGAGTTACGACGTCAGGGTATTGCCCCACTCAAGGTCAAGAAAAAACCTAAAGACCTGTTTGCCCCCCGCAAGCCCAAAATCAAACCCGGTGATATCGCCATTTTCAGTCGACAGCTGGCGACTATGATGTCATCCGGCGTGCCATTGATGCAGTCTCTGCAAATCATTGGTGAAGGCCACGAAAACGCCAGCATGCAGGAAATGGTACTGGCGATTAAATCGGATGTGGAGTCCGGTACCAGTCTGGCTGACTCGCTCTCCAAGTTCCCCCTGCACTTTGATGATTTATACGTCAATCTGGTCAATGCCGGTGAACAGTCAGGTACGCTGGAAACGCTGTTACATGAAATTGCGACTTACCAGGAAAAAACCGAGGCTTTGAAAGCCAAAATCAGAAAAGCACTCGTCTACCCTACAGCCATTATCGTTGTTGCTTTTATCGTCACCGCCATTTTGATGATCTTTGTTATTCCCCAGTTCCAGTCTCTGTTCCAGGGTTTCGGCGCTGACCTGCCGGGCCTGACTAAACTGGTCATCCGAGTGTCTGAAGTATTCCAGGAAAAATGGTGGTTGATCTTCGGTGTCATTATTGGCGTCGTTATGGGCTTTATGGCGGCCAAGAAACGTTCACGCAAAGTACAGCATTTCCTGGATCGTATGCTGCTGAAAATGCCCGTTATCGGTGCCGTGATGACCAAAGCCGCGATCGCTCGTTTCTCACGCACTTTCTCCACCATGTTCAAAGCCGGTGTGCCGATGGTGGAGGCTATGACCTCGGTAGCCGGTGCCACCGGCAATATTGTCTACGGTGAAGCCACGCTGGAAATGCGGGATGAAGTCTCTACTGGTACCCAGTTAAACAAAGCCATGATGGATACCGAGCTGTTTCCGAATATGGTGATCCAGATGACAGCAATCGGCGAAGAGTCCGGCTCTCTCGACTCCATGCTGGCCAAAGTCGCCGACTTTTTTGAGCGGGAAGTCGATGATGCCGTCGACAATATGACAGCGTTGATGGAACCCATCATTATGGTTTTCCTCGGGGGGATTGTCGGTACCCTGGTTATTGCCATGTATCTGCCAATTTTCAAGCTCGGCGCAGCCATTTAATTGATGGACGTTATCCAGTTTCTCAGCATGTCGTCGCTGGCGTGGCTGACGGTCTCGCTTCTGCTTGGTTTGATGGTCGGCAGTTTTTTAAATGTGGTTATCTACCGTTTACCTGTCATGATGCAACGGGAATGGGAGAGTCAATGTGCAGAGCTGGCTGGCGAAACGTCATCCGCGCTGCCGGTTTTTAACCTGTCGACTCCACGCTCACGCTGCCCCCTTTGTCAGCATGCAATTGCTGCTATTGAAAACATACCCGTCATCAGCTACCTGTTTCTGAAAGGCCGTTGTCGTGGTTGTGGCGTTGGCATTTCAAAACGTTATCCCATTATTGAGGCACTCACTGGCCTGATGTCAGTTGTTGTCGCCTGGCATTTCGGTTTCAGTTGGGCCTGTCTTGGCGCGCTGCTTTTGACCTGGTCACTGATAGCCCTGACGTTTATCGATCTTGACCATCAGTTACTGCCGGATAAAATCACTTTACCTCTGGTCTGGCTCGGTATTCTCTTCAATCTGTTCACTCAATTCACTGATCTCACCAGCAGCGTGGTCGGCGCGATGGCAGGATATCTGGTGCTGTGGAGCATATACCATCTATTCCGTCTGGTTACCGGCAAGGAAGGTATGGGTTATGGCGACTTTAAATTACTGGCCGCGCTGGGCGCCTGGATGGGCTGGCAGTATCTGCCGATGATTGTGCTGTTATCTTCACTGGTTGGTGCGGTGGTAGGTATCAGTCTGGTTTTGCTCAAGAACCATCAACGTGATATCCCGATTCCATTTGGCCCTTATCTGGCGGCTGCCGGCTGGATTGCATTGATTTGGGGGGAGAAGCTTAATCAATTCTATCTGGGCAGCGTCGGCCTCAGCTGATGACTTTTAAGGTAGGACTGACCGGCGGTGTTGCCAGTGGCAAATCGACTGTCACTGAGCTGTTTCAGCAACTCGGGATCACCGTCATTGATGCGGATATGATTGCCAGAGGGCTGCTGAACAAGAACACTGACAGCTACCGACAGGTGATTAAACATTTTGGTCATGATGTTCTAATGGAGAACGGTGACATTGATAGGGCCTGGTTACGGGCCCGAATTTTCAGCGACCGCAACGCCAAGCAGGCGCTGGAAAACATCATTCATCCTCAGGTCAGACAGCAGATGCTGGCTGCGGTCAGTGAATGTGATGCGCCCTACTGTATTCTTTCAGTTCCTTTGCTGGTTGAAGCTCAGATGCAGGATCTGGTTGATCGCATCGTTGTGGTTGATGCCGATGAAAAAACGCAGTTGTCACGCCTTATGGCCCGCGACAACATCAGCCAATCTGAGGCCGTCAAGATGCTGCAAAGCCAGTGTCAACGCGCTCAAAGATTTACTGTGGCAGACGACATAATAGATAACAGTCAGACCATTGACTCACTTAGACCACAGGTCGAACAGTTACATCAGCAATATCTTGAGCTTGCAGAAAACATTAACTGAGTTGCTAGGCCGGGCCCAGTCATGGACAATAAGGCCATTATTCCCTGTCTTAATATTTGGAAACCGTGTCAGACACTATTATTTTTGAACAGCCACTGAACGAGCGCATCCGCACTTTCCTGCGGCTGGAATTCCTGTTCAAACGTGTCGACAATGCACTGACCGGCCAATCTGAAATGCATCATCGTGATGCGCTGGATGCGATGCTGAATATGCTAAGCGTATTCGAACGCAGCGATCTCAAGCAGGAGCTGATGAAAGAGATCGAGCGTCTGACTTCCAATCTTTCTGCGCTGGAGAATACGCCGGGGGTCGACCGCGAAGCCCTGGATGCCTTACTGGCTGATCTGGACCAGAACCTTGACGCCTTGCATGTTCAGAAAAGCGGTATCGGTCAGATACTGCGTGAAAACGAATTTCTTTATGGCATTCGTCAACGCTCCAGTATTCCCGGTGGTACCTGTGAATTCGATTTGCCTGCCTATCATTTCTGGCTGCAACATACAGCGCCTGAAGTACGCACGGCGCAGTGCCAATCCTGGCTCAATGAATTCAACTCGGTGAGAAATGCGGTCAATATGAGTTTGCGATTGATTCGTGGCAGTGTCGGCTTTCGTGAGGAAACCGCTGAAGATGGCTTTTATCAGCGCAGCCTCGACAGCAATCAGCCCTATCAGTTGATTCGGGTGCAGATACCAAGCAAAGTCAGCTACTTCCCGGAAGTCAGCGGTGGCAAGCACCGTTTCACAGTCCGCTTTATGGAATTTGATATCAATCAGCGACCACAGCAAGCCCGTGAGCCCGTCACTTTCAGGCTCAGCTGCTGTGCAATGTAATATGGTCACAACAGTCAACTGTCCCCAATGTGGAAGATCCGTCCCCTGGCAGGACGAAGAGAAATGGAAACCTTTTTGCAGTGAACGCTGCAAATTAATAGATCTGGGAGAATGGGCCACAGAGGGTCACCGCATCGCCGGCGATCCGGTTATTGATCCGGATCAGGACCCGGATGCCTTTCACTAGAATGTAGCTTGTTTGAGCGCTTCGATGATCGCCAGATTAGCGGCGGGAAACTCCTCAGCCTGAAGCTCTTCAACTCTCTGCCAGCGCAGTGGCTGTCCCTCTCTACCGCTAGGCTCGCCGCTGAAACGCGACACCAGCCAGACATCGAGACTGACCTGTTTATCACCGTAATCGTGATCGATGCGCACAAAGGGTTCAGCCTGCTCGACCTTAACCCCCAGTTCTTCATGTACCTCGCGTTTCAAGGCTTCCAGCATCGTTTCTTCTGCCTCGCGCTTGCCGCCGGGGAACTCCCATAGACCGCCCTGATGCTGATGCGGCTGCCGCCAGCTAGTCAGGACTTTTTGTTCTTCACTAAGCATCACCGCCACAGCGACTTCGATCTGCTTCATGCAGCGTGCTCTTTTAAGACAAAAATAGCGCCGCAGTAAGGGCAACGTTCTTCGCCGCTCTCTTCTATCGGCAGATAAACCCTGGGATGTGCATTCCAGGCGGGCATGTCAGGCATCGGGCAAGACAATGGTAAGTCCTTGTGAGTCACTTCATAGCGTTGCTCGGTACATGCGGGTCGTTGCTCTGCCATGACGTCTCCGGAGTCTAGATTGGTAATGCCAGCATTCTGTCCAGCGCCAGTTTAGCCTGTTTGGCTGTCTCACTGTCAACGGAAACCTGATTGACTACATGTCCTTCCACCAGGTTTTCCAGTACCCATAGCAAATGCTGCGGATCGGTGCGAAACATGGTCGAACACATGCAGACCGTTGGTGACATAAAATGGACTGACTTGCCTTCTGACTGGAAACGCTCGTTCAGGCGGTTCACCAGGTTCAGCTCGGTACCGACCAGCCAGCGTGTACCGGGTTCGCTGTCAGCGATGGTGTTCACGATATATTCGGTGGAACCGACATAATCCGATTTCTGGCAGACTTCAAAGCTGCACTCCGGATGTGAAATGACCTTGGTTTCCGGGTATTTCTCCAGGAAATTATCGATCTGTACCGGCTGGAACATCTGATGTACGGAGCAGAAGCCTTTCCACAGAATCATTTTGGCGTTACGCAACGCTTCCGGTGTCAGACCGCCCATCGGCTTGTCGAAGTCCCAGACCACCATTTCTTCCAGCGGAATGCCCATCTTGTAGCCGGTGTTACGACCCAGATGCTGGTCAGGGAAAAACAGCACTTTTTCGCGCTGGTTAAAGGCCCAGTCCAATACATGGGGAGCATTCGTAGAGGTACAGACTATGCCACCATGTTTACCGCAGAACGATTTCAGATCGGCGGCCGAGTTGATGTAGGTGATGGGCGTTACCAGTTCTTCCGGGTCGAAGACTTGTTTCATTTCTTCCCAGGCGCGGTCGACATTGACTCGGTTGGCCATGTCGGCCATAGAGCAACCGGCCGCCATATCCGGCAGAATCGCAACCTGATCGGGCCGCGACAGAATATCCGCCACTTCAGCCATAAAGTGCACGCCGCAGAATACGATGTATTTCGCATCGGAATCTGCCGCATTACGGGACAGCTTCAGCGAGTCGCCGGAAAAGTCGGCGTGTTTGAAGACTTCATTACGCTGATAGTGATGACCCAGAATAATGAGATCATCACCCAGTTTCTTTTTGGCCTCGATGATCCGGGCTTCGCAGGTTTCGTCATCCAGCGAAAAGTATTCATCAAACGGGATTTCTCTTTCGGCCACTATCATGTTTGTCTCCCTGTTACTGGGTATCTGCATTAGGCAATTTTCGCAGTCGAATGTTCAGCTCGCGGAGCTGCTCATCGGCAATTTCACTCGGTGCGTCGGTCAGCAGACAGCTCGCAGACTGGGTTTTGGGGAAAGCCATGACATCGCGAATCGATGCCGAACCGGTCATCAGCATTACCAGACGATCCAGACCAAAAGCCAGACCTCCGTGCGGTGGACAGCCGTATTTCAGTGCTTCCAGCAGGAAGCCGAACTTGTCTTTGGCTTCTTCCTCACCGATACCCAGCAGTTCAAACACTTTTTTCTGTACATCGGTCTGGTGAATACGAATCGATCCCCCACCCAGTTCAGTGCCATTCAGGACCATATCATAGGCACGCGACAGGCAGTTTTCCGGATCGCTTTCCAGTAGCTCGATATCCGACTCTCTCGGTGCGGTGAACGGATGATGCAGGGCATACCAGCGGTTGGTCTTGTCATCCCACTCAAACATCGGGAAGGCCACTACCCATAGTGGACGCCAGCCTTTTTCAACCATGTCCAGATCATGGCCCAGTTTCACACGCAGTGCACCCAGCGCTTCATTGACGATCGTCGCTTTATCGGCACCGAAGAACACCAGGTCACCGCTTTGTGCTTCAACCCGCTGCATAATGGCATCCACGACTTCATCCGGCAGGAATTTCAGGATCGGTGACTGCAAACCTTCACGGCCGGCTTCCAGATCGTTGACCTTGATATAGGCGAGACCTTTGGCACCGTAGATACCGACAAATTTGGTGTAGTCATCGATTTCTTTACGGGTCAGCTCATTACCACCCGGCACTTTCAGCGCGGCGACACGACCGCGCTCATCATTGGCAGGACCGGAGAAGACCTTGAAGTCGACCGCTTTCATCAGGTCGCTGACTTCCACCAGTTCCAGAGGAATCCTGAGATCCGGCTTGTCGCTACCGAAACGGGCCATCGCTTCCGCATAGGTCATGCGTGGGAACGGATTAGGCAAGGCTTCTTCAAGCACATGAGCAAACAGACTGCGGATGAGTTCTTCCATTAGCGACATGAATTCTTCTTCGTCGACAAAGGAAGTCTCGATATCGAGCTGGGTGAATTCCGGCTGGCGATCGGCCCGCAAATCTTCATCTCGGAAGCAGCGCACTACCTGATAATAGCGATCCATACCCGACATCATCAGCAGTTGCTTGAACAGCTGTGGTGACTGGGGCAAAGCGAAAAACTCGCCCGGATGTGTGCGGCTTGGCACCAGGTAGTCACGCGCGCCTTCCGGCGTCGCTTTGGTCAGGATCGGGGTTTCAATATCCAGAAAGCCATGATCATCGAGGAAATTACGCAGATGGCGCGTGATCTGGGCCCGCATGCGCAGACGCTGCTGCATTTCCGGACGACGCAGATCGATATAACGGTGACGCAGACGAATATCTTCGTTCACATCGAGCAGCTCGTTCAGCGGAAACGGCGGCGTTTCAGAGGTATTCAGGATTTCCAGCTGTTTGGCAATGATTTCAATCTTGCCGCTTCTGAGGTCTGGATTGTCACTGCCGGCCGGCCGCAGATTAACCCGGCCTTCAATTTTGAGTACATATTCACTGCGAACGCGTTCTGCCACAGCAAAGCTCTCAGCATCTTCCGGGTTGCAGACTACCTGCACCAAGCCTTCACGATCCCGCAAGTCGATAAAGATAACGCCACCATGATCACGACGACGATGCATCCATCCGACGATCGTGACTGATTGACCCTCCAGTGTTTCGTTAACTTCGCCGCAATAATGGCTACGCATAAACATTCCCAATCTTGTTATATCTTGTTTGTAAAACTGTTCCGCTCAAGTCGGAACCCTATTATTCTTGAAGCGCCTGCTCTCTGAGCAAAGCCTGTTTCTGCCAGTCAGGCACCACGGTACCCATCGAGATAATCATTTTCAGTCCCTGCTCCACCGGCATATCCAGGTAGACCACCTCATGCTCGGGGACCATCAGTACAAAGCCGGAGGTCGGGTTGGGTGTGGTCGGAATAAATACACCGATCACATCGGATTCTGTTTTTTGCTGCACCTCACCCAGCTGATCCGTGGTCATAAAAGCAAGGCTCCAGACACCGCGGCGCGGATATTCCACCAGTAATACCCGGCGGAAGGATTTGGCATCCGTGGCCAGTACCGCTTCCATGATTTGCTTCACACCCGCGTATAGCGTTCGCACCAGCGGAATCCGTGACAGTAAGGACTCCCAGGCATTCACCAAACGCCGGCCGAGCAGGTTGGCGACGATCATACCGGTTGCCAGCACCAGGATCACGGCGAGTAACACCCCCAATCCAGGTATATGAAACCCCAGCAGCTTGTCCGGCTGATAGGCTTCCGGCAACAACAACAGCGTGTTATCCAGGAAGCCGACGATAGCACGAATGACCAGAAATGTGATGCCCAGCGGCATCCACACCAGTAAGCCGGCTATCAGATATTTACGCATTAAGTAGCGCTGTTAATGACAGCCGCAACCTGAACCACAGGCAGCGGCTTCAGGCTTTTTTGCGCTGTCTGCCGAAGCGCCGCTTTCAGCAAGGTTACGTTTGCTACCGGTTTTGAAGTCGGTTTCGTACCAGCCCTGACCTTTCAGCCTGAAGCCTGCCGCCGAGACCAGCTTGCGTAATTCCGCTGCTTCACAGGCTGGACAGTGAACCAAAGGTTCATCGCTGATTTTCTGTAGCGCCTCAAACTCATGGTTACAGGCATCACAACGATATTCATAAAGCGGCATGCTATTATCCTCACACTAGCCATTAAATCACTGTCAAAGTGCGGCCTTAAAGCCTTTTTTCAAGTACTAAACCTGTTAATTATAACCAAAAAAATTCGGCCCCGCCGAAACGCTTTTCCAGCCACATGAGGATTCGGCTACACTGCCGGATATGAAGACTCCGCAAGACTGGCAGGCAATCCGCAGCCTGTTTCCTTTTATCTGGCAATTCAAAGGGCGTGTTCTGTTTGCACTTGGCCTTTTGTTACTGGCCAAACTGGCTAACGTCGGTGTGCCTCTGGCGCTGAAACAAGCTGTCGACGCACTGGATCCTCAGCAGCAGGACATCATCTATCTACCGGTAATGATGCTGGTTGCCTATGGGGTATTGAGACTGGCCAGCAGTGTTTTCAGTGAACTGCGTGATGCCCTGTTTGCCAAGGTGATTTTCCACTCAGTACGGCAGGTCGCCACCAAAATTTTCCGGCACCTGCATCGCCTGTCATTGCGTTTCCATCTGCAAAGGCAAACCGGTGGTATTTCTCGTGATATCGAACGCGGCAGCCGTGGCATCAGTTTCCTGCTCAATTTCATGATATTCAATATCGTGCCGACGCTGGTTGAAATTGCACTGGTCAGTGTCATTCTGCTACTGAATTATGATGCGATTTTTGCGTTGATCACCACCGGCACTATCTTGCTCTACATTATATATACGCTCTTGGTGACTGAATGGCGGATGCGCTTTCGCCGCGCCATGAATGAAATGGACTCCAAAGCCAATAATCAGGCTATCGACAGTCTGCTCAATTATGAAACTGTCAAATATTTCAATAATGAAAGACTGGAACTGTCTCAGTACGACAATAAACTGGCTAGCTGGGAACACGCTGCGATTCGAAATCAGACGTCTCTGTCTGCACTGAATATCGGCCAGGGCATCATCATTGCTGCCGGACTCACGGCGCTGATGCTGCTGGCAGGCCAGGGAGTGGTCGCCGGTGAACTGACACTCGGCGATCTGGTACTAGTGAATGCTTACCTGTTACAGCTTTATCTGCCGCTGGGCTTTCTCGGCTTTGTTTACCGGGAAATACGCCACTCGCTGGCGGATATGGAACGCATGTTCAGTCTGATGGAGCAACAGCAAGAGATTACAGATGCAGAGGATGCGGTCGCGTTGAAAGTGCTAAAGGGTCAGGTTCGTTTTGAGCATGTTGACTTTGCCTACCAGCCCGAGCGACCGATACTGCGAGATATTAATTTTGAGGTCGATGCCGGTCGTAAAATCGCCATCGTCGGTGCCAGTGGCTCCGGTAAATCAACCATTGTGCGTTTGCTGTATCGGTTTTATGACCCCCAGCGAGGCCGGATTCTGATTGATGGACAGGATATCGGAACCGTTACACAGCACAGTCTGCGACAGGCTATTGGCATCGTGCCCCAGGATACAGTGCTGTTCAATGACACGATCTATCATAATATTGCCTACGGCAGACCGGAAGCCACTGAGGAGGCCGTTATCAACGCGGCAAAACAGGCCCATATCCATCGCTTTATCAGCATGCTGCCAGATGGCTATCAGACGCTGGTCGGTGAGCGTGGCCTCAAACTTTCAGGCGGTGAGAAACAGCGTATCGCCATCGCCCGCACCTTACTGAAAAACCCGGCTATCGTGGTTTTTGATGAAGCGACCTCTGCCCTCGACAGTCACTCTGAACAGGCCATTGTTCAGGAAATGCTGGCGGTAAGCCGTTACAAAACAACGCTGGTCATTGCACACCGTCTGTCAACCATAGTCGATGCCGATACCATAATCGTCATGGATGAAGGACAGATTTGTGAACGTGGCAACCATGCTCAATTACTTGATAAGGGTGGTCACTATGCCGCCATGTGGGCATTACAGCAGCAGGAAAATCGCTTTGTAGAAAGCCAGCAGTGAGGCAAATGCCACATTCAGATGCCGATTATTTTTGGACTTTTGAGTCAGGCTCAGGTTAGTATGTCGCGCGGTCTCGGACTGAACTAAGTCACTAACAACAACAATATACGGATTTAGTTTTGTTCAGTTTCGGTTCAGTTTAGCTATGCGACACTGGCACCGCACTGAGGCAAATAACCTACAAAACGAGAGGATTAATAATGAAATATGGCAAATCACTTATTGCTGCCGCTCTGAGCGCAGCGACTCTGATGTCAACTGCTGTTGCAGCTGAAGACCACGTTGTTACAGCTTCTGTAACCTCATTCAAACCTATGGTTGTTGTTGCTCAACCAGGTGATACCGTTTCCTGGACCAACATGAACGGTCATATCACTAACACCAAATTCGTGACTGCAGACGGTGAAGTGGAGTTCATTCCTGAAGGTGCGACTGGCTGGACTTCTGCCATGGGTGAAAACTTCACAACTGAACCACTGACTGTTGAAGGTGTATACCTTTACAAATGTGACCCTCACTGGGGTGCAGGCATGGGTGGCGCCGTAGTAGTCGGTGAACCAACCAACCTGGACGCAATCAAAGCAACCGATCCTAAAGGTGCTCTGGGCCGTCTGGTCAGAAAAACCGAAAAAGCACTGAAATAATCTGTTGCTTCAATCGGCTTAATCGAAAGCCCGCCTGATTTCAGGCGGGCTTTTTTGATCCTATTACCCCTGCGGTATGCTAAAATTTAAGAGTTTATTTACTCGGTTATCAATTATTCACCTTGTGAAACTTTATTTACCTTAGATAAAATTGCAAGGTCATCATATTTAAGAATGCTGGGGGAAATCCTTCAATGAGTCAGTCAATCGATACCGGCAAACGGCGCTTCCTCACGGCTGCTGCCAGTGTTGTCGGCGGCGCCGGTGCAGCCGCCGTTGCCGTACCTTTTGTATCATCCATGTTACCCAGTGCCAAAGCAGAAGCTGCCGGCGCGCCTGTTGAGGTTGACATTAGCAAGCTGGAAATGGGGCAACTTTTGACCGTGGAATGGCGAGGCAAACCCGTCTGGATATTCCGTCGTAGTCCAGAAGTCCTGTTGAATCTGGAAACAATCGAGGAAGAGCTGCGGGATCCTGAGAGTCAAGTTGAATCACAGCAACCAGAATATTGCCAGAACGAAACCCGTTCTATCCGTGAGGAACTCATGGTACTGGTCGGAATTTGTACTCACTTGGGATGTTCCCCCACTTACCGCCCGGATTTGGCCCCGTCAGATCTGGGTCCGGACTGGGTAGGCGGTTTCTTCTGTCCATGTCACGGTTCACGCTTTGATCTTGCTGGGCGTGTATTTGAGGGCGTACCTGCCCCGATCAACCTGCAAGTCCCTCCTTATCACTTCCAGGGCGATAACCTGGTTGTGGTCGGTGAACATGCGCAAGGAGCTGCCTGATGTCTAGCTTCATGAACTGGCTCGATGCCCGCTTCCCGGCATCCAAGATGTGGAAAGAACATCTGTCTGAATATTACGCACCGAAGAACTTCAATTTCTGGTACTTCTTTGGTTCTCTCGCACTTCTGGTACTGGTGCTGCAAATTGTGACCGGTATCTTCCTGACCATGAACTACAAGCCTGATGCTGACCTGGCCTTCGCCTCGGTTGAGTACATCATGCGTGACGTTCAATGGGGCTGGCTGATTCGTTATATGCATTCCACCGGTGCTTCGGCTTTCTTTGTGGTGGTTTACCTGCACATGTTCCGTGGCCTGATTTACGGCTCTTACAAGCAGCCCCGGGAACTGGTCTGGATCTTCGGTATGCTGATTTACCTGACATTGATGGCTGAAGCCTTTATGGGCTATCTGCTGCCATGGGGTCAGATGTCTTACTGGGGTGCTCAGGTCATCATTTCCCTGTTCGGTGCGATTCCGGTAGTTGGTGAGCAACTGGCCTTATGGATTCGGGGTGATTTTGTCGTTGCAGATGCCACCCTCAACCGCTTCTTTGCTTTCCATGTTATTGCGCTGCCGCTGGTCCTGCTGGGCCTGGTTGTGGCACACATTATTGCCTTGCATGAGGTCGGCTCAAATAATCCTGATGGTGTGGAAATCAAGAAAAACAAGGATGCCAGCGGCAAACCTGTTGATGGTATTCCATTCCATCCCTATTACACGGTCAAAGATATTGTCGGTGTGGTGGTTTTCCTGTTTATCTTCGCCCTGGTGCTGTTTTATGCGCCTGAAGGTGGTGGCTGGTTCCTGGAAAAAGATAACTTTGTCCCGGCTGATCCGCTGAAAACACCGGAGCATATCGTCCCACTGTGGTACTTCACACCGTTCTACGCCATTTTGCGTGCGGTCCCTGACAAGCTGATGGGTGTACTGGCGATGGGTGGCGCAATTGTGTTCCTGTTTCTGCTGCCCTGGCTGGATCGCAGCCCGGTTAAGTCAATCCGCTATCGTGGCCCTTACTTCAAGATTGCTCTGGTGCTGTTTATTATCAGTTTCCTGGCGCTCGGTTATCTGGGCACACAGCCTGCCACTGCGATTTACACAATGGCGGCGCGCGTATTCTCAGTAATTTATTTTGCTTTCTTTATCTTCATGCCGATCTACACCAAGCTCGACAAGGATAAACCGGTGCCAGAAAGGGTGACATTCCAATGAGATCATTAGTTATTGCATGTTTTTTTGCGTTGTTCTCGGTTCAGGTGATGGCGGCCTCTGGCGAGGTACATCTCGATCACGTTGAAATCGATATTACCGACAAAGCTTCGCTGCAACGAGGTGCCCAGACTTTTGTGAATTATTGCCTGAGCTGTCACGAAGCTGCTTTCATGCGCTATAACCGCATGGCTAAAGATCTGGGACTGACCGATGACCAGGTCAAAGAAAACCTGATGTTCGCTTCAGACAAAATCGGTGACACCATGACGGTTGCCATGCGTCCGGAAGACGCCGAGAAGTGGTTCGGTGTCACACCGCCGGATCTGTCTGTTATCGCTCGTGCCAGAGGCACAGACTGGCTCTATACCTACCTGCGTACCTTCTATCTGGATGAGTCCCGGCCAATGGGCACTAATAACGTGGCCTTTAAAGATGTCGGTATGCCACATGTATTGTGGGAACAGCAGGGCTACCTTGCTAAAAATGAAGACGGTGAACTGGTTCAGGCAACTGAGGGCAAGCTCAGCCAGCATGAATACAATGTGATGGTTCATGACCTGGTGAACTTCCTCGCCTATATCAGCGAACCCTCAAAACTGGAGCGTATGGATCTGGCAAAATGGGTCCTGCTGTATCTCATCATCTTCTTCCTGGTGGCTTACCCACTGAAGAAAGCCTTCTGGAGAGATGTCCATTAATGCAGCACGACGACATAGCGGCGGCGTATTCAATCAAGGAGTGCACCGCCGATGAATAACCGTCGTTCCACGATGACCGTCTATTCTGATCCGGCCTGCCCATTCAGCCATCAGCTCAGGATCGTGATTCAGGAAAAAGAGATCGAAGCCGATATTGAAGATCTTGTCCCCGGTGAGTGGCCAGAGGAAGTGGCTGCCGCCAACCCTTACGGCAGCGGCCCGACCTTATTTGACCGCGATCTGGTGTTGTTCGACAGCCGTGTCATCATTGATTATTTTGATGAGCGCTTCCCACACCCACCGCTAATGCCGATTGATCCGGTTGCGCGAGCCAAAGCACGGCTGATGCTGCACCGGATTGATAAAGACTGGTATTCATTGTGGGATGCCCTCGCCGGCCGTGAGCGTGGCAAGGGTGCTAAGGCGCGAAAAATCATTCAGGAGGATCTGACCGTACTGTCACCTTTGTTTGAGAGCTCACCGTATTTTATGAGTGATGAGTTTTCACTGCTTGATTGTACGCTGGCGCCATTGTTATGGCGTCTGCCGGCGCTGAATATCAAATTGCCGGACAGTGCCCGTGCGGTGGAGAAATACGCCCGCCGTGTGTTTGAACGCGATAGTTTTCAGGCCAGTCTCAGTGATATCGAAAGAGCAATGCGTTAATTCATGAGCATGACCTCACAAAAACCCTATCTCATCCGTGCCATCCATGAGTGGCTGCTGGATAATCAATGTACCCCCTTCGTGTTGGTCAATACCCGTCATGAAGGGGTTCAGGTTCCTCTGGATTATGTGAAAGACGGCCGGATTGTGCTCAATATCGCACCGGATGCGATTCGTGATCTGCTGATAGATAACGAATGGATTAGTTTCTCAGCCAGATTTGCCGGTAAGGCGATGGATGTGTTCATTCCGATTCCTGCCGTGCAGGCCATTTATGGCAAGGAAAATAATGAAGGCATGTTCTTTCCTGAGGAGGAAACACCGCCTCCCAGCCCCGATCCGAATGACCAGGGCCCCGGCCCCAAAGGCGGACGTCCCAGCCTGAAGGTGGTCAAATAACGCTTTAAAGCTGATATTTTTCCATCCGATAGCGCATCGCCATCCGCGTCAGACCGAGCTCACGGGCGGCACGTGAGACATTACCACTGGTTCTCGCCAAGGCTTTCTCAAGCAGCAGCTTCTCAACCTGCTCGAGGGTCATATTACTGAGTTGTGATAACTCATCCTGTTGCCCTGCTGGGGATAACGGCTGACTCTGCAACATCAGCTGCTCCGGCATGATCTGTCCCTGCTGGGAAAGCATCACAGCCCTTTCGACAACATGCTGCAGTTCCCTTACATTGCCCGGCCAGTGATAGTCGGCCATCAGCGTTCTGGCAGCCTCAGTGAATACCGGCGGTTGCAAGCCATAGCGTCGGGACACCATCTCAACAAAATGTTGCGCCAGAATACCGATATCTTCGGCCCTGTCTCGCAATGGGGGTAAATCGATACCCAGTACGTTCAGGCGGAAGTAGAGATCAGAGCGGAACCGTCCCTCAGCTACCATTTTATTCAAGTCACGATTGGTGGCAGCGACGACGTGGGCGTTCACACTGTGTTCGCGGGTGGAGCCAAGCCGACGGACCTGGCGTCTTTCCAGCACATTAAGAAGTTTGGCCTGCAACTCCAGCGGTAGCTCACCCACCTCATCCAGAAACAGGGTGCCGTCCTCCGCAACTTCTATGAGACCGGGTTTAGCCTGATGCGCATTGGTAAAAGCACCGCGTTCATAGCCGAATAATTCCGCTTCAATCAGTTCCGAGGGCAAGGCAGCACAGTCAACATGCACATAGGGTCTGTCACGCCAGCTGCCGAGTTCATGGTAGAGTCTTGCCAGCACATCCTTACCGGTCCCGGTCTCACCGCTGATAAGAATCACCGGATGTTCGTGCCGGCTTTTATCAACCAGGTTGGCAATATGCTCAAGCTGTTGCCTCAATCGCTGCATCAGCTGACTCTGACCGATCATTCGGACAGGCTCATTACCATGAGTTTCACGGACTTGCGAATAATCCAGTTGCCGGCTCAGCTGTTGTGTTTGCATCACCTTGGACAAGGTCAGCACCAATTCATCCAAATCAACCGGTTTTTTCAGGTAATCGGTCGCCCCGAGCTTCATCGCGGCGACTGCGTCCTCCAGCTCGCCATAGGCTGTTACCACTACAACCGGCAGATCCTTGCTGCTGTCACGACTGCGGATTTCACGTAATAAATCGAGGCCATTGCCATCCGGCAGCCTGACATCAAGTAATAAAATATCCGGTAAGGCTTTCAGCAAGGATTCACGGCCATCAGCGATCGTTTCCTGTCTGACTACCTTGTGTCCTTCCCGCTCCAGGCGGCGCAGCACTGACTTGGCAAACAGCGTTTCATCTTCTATCAGCAATACCTTGAGCATGCCTTATTCCTGTGGCTCAAACTGCGTTTTGGGCAGCCGGATAATGACACATGTAGATCGGCCCGGCTCAGTATCATAAATCAGCTCACCATCATGCTGTTTAATCACTTTGACAGCAAATGGTATCCCCAGACCACAGCCAAGTCGCTTGGCTTCGCCGTCGGTCACTTGCTCTGCAACCGGATCGTATCGCATGCCTTTACCCTGATCCTGAATGCTGAGTTCAACCTGAGTCTTATTTTCACTGTAATTGAGTTGAATTGTTGCGCCGGTGGGAGAGGCCTCAATTGCATTCTGTGCCAGGTTGAAGACGGTCTGTTCCATGAGATTGGTATCAAGGGCTATCAGACTCGCATTCCTTTCCCAGCCTGACTTTTCTATTTGCATGTTTTTGTCAGCCAGCTGCAACTGAATCAATGAAATGGCATTGTCAGCCACCTGCTGCAGTGTTTCACCGGTGAAATGCGGCTTGTTCGGGTGGAGATAGGTTAACAGCGAGGTCACCCAGCGTTCCAGCCGGTCTACCGCAATAATAATATCCCGCAGCACATCCCTAACCTCTGGATCTGCCTGCTCATCGAGGGTGACCTGAGCTGCAGCCCGGATACCAGATAGAGGATTACGGATATTGTGTGCAACCAGTGGCACCAGTTCCCCCATTGCAGCTTGTTTGCGTGCCTCGACCAGTTTGTCACGATTACTGGCGAGTTCCTCAGCCATGACATTGATCGCATCTGCCAGTCTGACCAGATCATCAACACCTTGGCTAGCAATCTGATGATCCAGCTTACCTTTACTGATAAGACGGGCGCCATCCATAACTGTAGCCAATGGCCTGACCAGATTGTTTTTGACAAAACGTCGTGATAACAGCAATAACGTCACAGCAAGCAGCAATGGTAACGGCACCAGCAGCATCAATTGTGACATCCAGCGCTGTCGGTTCTCGGCAAGGGTCGTTTGTTTGTCCTTCAACAAACGGTCAAAACTGCTGAAGGCGTGTTCGAGCTCGGCAAAAGTATGTTGCTCAAGCTGATAGTCCAGCAGGTTTTTCTGTTCTTCACTCAAACTGACCGATCGCAACAGTTCACGGGTTTGCTGGCGATATTCGTTGTAGGCTGCTTCAATCTGCGAGATCGCGGCTGTTTCATTGCCGGGCTCGGACAAGACGCGTAAATCTGCCAGGCCGTCATTAATACGGCGGGAGTAGAAGTTATATTCATCACGCGCATGCTGATCATCGAGAAAAGCGGCGTCAAAGACTTCCTTGAGCTGTCGGTAGAGTTCGCCACGTATCGATTGCACGTGACTATTCATTGCCGTCAGCCGCAGAGACTCTTCAGAGCTTTTCTGCCAGGCAAATGCCCAGACCACGGCGACACTGGTGGTGATGAGGATCAGGAAAACAAAACTAAGCTCATGCAACAGCAGAGATCCCTGAATGCTGTGCAGCCTGGGTAAGCGCTTCATACACAAAAAACGGGCACTGTGGCCCGTTCTTGCCTGTTACCGGAAATGCGATGCATCAAGCGTCTTTGTTAAAACCGGCAAAAGTAATCGACTCGTCGACCAGTGTCGGCTCACCTTCAGACCAGTTCTCACCATCGGGTACGACGGTGCGGATTTGGTAAATTTCTCCCGGTATCTCTTCCGATAAGGTAAAGATATAGTATTTACCGGCGTAAAGTTTATAACGTTCGTTTTTAGGATCATTAGCATAGGGTTGCACAATATATTGTGTCCCTTTCACGGTTTTTCCGTTGTAGTTGATGTCGACTTCTTTTTTCTCGGCACCCTCGGCAAAAGCCCAGCGGATTTTACGCTGAAAATAGCGCCATTCACCGCCGGTCAGTCGGTTCATTTCGTGGATGTCGTATTCCAGGAACAATACAAACACACCGTTGCCACGCTGGTTCTCCATCGCTTCATAAGGGCGTTTATATTTTCCGGTAAAAAACTCAAATGCCAGATCCCGGCGGCCTGTGTTACGGATATTGGAAACAGCGACTTTGATCGTATCTTCCCGAGAGTCGTCAATGACACTCTCTTTCGAATATTCGTAAGTCAGGACGCCCGGTTGCTCAATATTGTCCAGATGAGCTGAGTCGAACAGGACATTATTTACTTCTGAAAAACCCGGTGCTGCTGACACGGCAGCAATTGCTACCAGCATGCAGCCACTAAACAGGGCAATGACGATTTTCTTCACAATCTGTTACCTCTTTCTCTCGTCTATGATGATGTTATGCTTAGGTCACTTCCCAGTTTACACAAAGCCTTATGTTATACCGATATCAGAAACAATTTTTGTCCCTGCTCATTGTGACCCTATTTTTCATAATTGGTTGTCAGCCACAAACAGAAAACCGGCTTTACGAGCGGGAAAGCCCCTACAGTTTTGAGGATACGATTCTCAATCTCGATATAGCCATATCAGAATATAACTACCGCATTATACATCGTAGTCACATCGGGCAGGCAGTCAGGGATCGCGGAGACAAGGACTTTCCCCTGTCGACCATTACCAGCTTTTGTAATATCACTTATGCCAAGGAAATGATGGAAATCAATCCTTTGCTGATTAATGATATGCCCTGCAATATTTCTGTCCGCCAAACCGGCGATGACAGAGTCATTGTCGGCACAAAATTGATGCTGGAAGCGGTATCCGATCCGGCTCAGCAACAATTCGCTGAAAAAATCAATGCCAATCTCAAAGGCATTATCGGGGCTACCATTCAGTAGCCCCGCAATGATGATGCCTTAGTCGTCATCATCTTCTTTACGTGGTTTTTTCTTAGGATAAGGGTTCACATTTTCCAGTGACGGGAAATTATATTCTGCAATGATGGCATCGATGTCATCACGACGTTTCTCTATGAATTTATTCAGTAATTCATTCCACTTCTTATCCTGATAGCGGGTCCCCATGCTGAAGCTGAAGATCATGGCTTCGCCCAGTTCATTCAGTGGTTGCACCGTCATTGGGACATCTGAAACGCTGGCATAATAGCCGGCAATAGGCCCCCATAACAATGCGACATCGATCTCTCCGTTGGCGAGTTCATCTTTCACTATGCGGCCAGCATTGACAGTGGCATCGCCGGGCATCATCTGGTAATACTCGATATTTTCAGCCAGCCCCAACTCCAAAAGTTGTTTTGTTGTCACACCGCGATCGAAAATGCCAATCTCTAATGGCTCTTTACCGTTAGCAACCCGCTCTTTTGTTACTCTCGCAATATCCGCAAGAGTTTCCAACTCGTAGCCTTCGCCACTACGATAGACCATGGCTTCAATTGAACTCCAGTAGGGCTTGGTCGGCTTCAAGAAATCAGTATGTTCGGGGATGCTCATCGCCAGATCACAGCGGAATCTGCCCGTTTCCGGATCCACATTCTTGATCGTATTTCTTGAGAAACCGATACGCTGCGGGAACCAGTAATATTCAACCGGAATACCCAGCTCCTCACCTAAAAGTTCAGCAATCTTATTATCGAAACCTTCCTTCTCTTTATTTGAATAAGGCAGGTTATAACCGTCAGCACAGACCCTGACAGCTTCCTGTCCCGGCAAAGGTTTCAGATCTTCTGCCTGAGCTGTCACCGAGCCCAGTAACAACCCGGATAGTAAAAACGTCCAGCGCTGGAAATGCGTCATTCTCTCTTCCTTTTATTGGCTTATAAAAAACGTCAGACTGTAAACCTATCATATTTGTTTCATAAATACTGATGGGAAAAAGTCCCGACTCGCCTCTGATTTATCAATTTCAAATTTTATGCTTTGCCTGGCTGAGTTTGAATCGCTAGAACGATTCGTCCAGCCATAAAAAAAGACCCGACATCTTGCGATGCCGGGCCTTTCTCAGACTAGTTAGATTAATTGCTTAATCTATTCGGGTCTTGGTCTTACAGGCTAAATACGCTCAGAACACCACCCAGGTTAGTCCAG